>Ga0123342_1006994_pt1 | contig 15227 bp, 3 predicted proteins | sample Turbeawhitnodule_FD_89960 | JGI IMG/M metagenome (GOLD analysis project Ga0123342, IMG submission 89960) | Root nodule microbial communities of legume samples collected from Mexico - Turtle bean Mexico white nodule | ecosystem: Host-associated > Plants > Roots > Nodule | place: Mexico: Nepantla... | reverse complement strand
GTCTCTCAAAACTCACAATATATCACATACACTCAAAATACTATTTCTCAATTATTATTATAAAAAAATTTTATATATATATATATATATATATATATATATATATATATATATATATATATATATATATATATTACTATTTCCTTTTCTCTGCATCTCACTATATACCATTATCTTCTGCACATTAATAATTGGATCCTAGATATAGCTAAATATATGCACCTAATTATTTTAAGTAATTCACGTCCAATTATCTCTTCATTAAATTAGCCAAATATATATACCTCTAAGTGTTTCATTTTTATAATAAAATAATATTCGTGATCACAGTGTCTTTGCTTTTATATCTACTCCTCTGATTACGCCTCGTTTGGTTACAAGAAAAAATATATGTATAACAATATTTTCACTTCAAATTTGATTAGTTCAACCTAATCTTTATGCATGATCACTAGAAAAATGTCATAAATGATTCATTATATATTTTTTCCAATCATTATTGTACTAGAAATCAATTTTTAAAATAATAAAATAATTAATTATTATATTGATTAAATTAAATACTATTTTAGATATTTAAAAAATTATTAGTTTCTAAATTAATTTCTATTATTAATAAATAGTTTCTAAACTTTTATCTAATTAACTATAAAAAAATTTTGCTGCAAATTTATAATCTAAATAATTGGTAATTAAAATCTTGGTAGCTAATTAGATACCAATTTAGAAACTATTTATCAATAATAGAAACTAATTTAGAAATTAATAATTTTTTTAGTTTTTAAAATATATTTAATTTAGTCACTATATTAATTAATTATTTTTAGTCTCTAAAATTGGTTTTTTTTTTAATAATTTTCTAATAGTGGTACACTATAAAAAAAAATTAAATCATTAACATAATATCATAATGGATATCCTAACAATTTAATATCCCTTAGAAAAAATTATCAACTATGGAGCTAACTAAATGGCAATTTTATATATATATATATATTAGCTATTTTTCCTTTTTATTATGTGTTACTATTAGTTTGGTTAGTATATTTTTGTCATGGTAATTAATGTTTATTTATTAGATTAAAGTGAGGGTGAAAAAGAAAGGGAAGAAAATAAAATGAATGATGAAGTTTTCTTAGTAGAGAGAAAAAGAGTTAAAAGGAAAAGAAAAAGAGTAAAAAATTTATAATAATATAATTAATTAATATAATAAATTAAAAAATATCTTAATTTTAATAAGAATAAATATATTTTTTATTTATAATTTATCATCATGAATTATTTAATTAACTTATTTTTGCTAGAGAAATTACTAATAATACAAATATTTTTTCTAATTAATTTTTAAAATTTTAATTCCACTATTTTACAAATAATAATAACATAGATATTTTTTTACTTTAATATATAATGGTATACTATTATAATATTTATTTTATTTTACTGTAATTATGTCTGTTATAGTTACGAATATAAGGATATACAATTGATTATAATATATATATATATATATATATATTTTAAATTCAAGAAGAAAAATTTATTAAAGTATATATTTATTCTTTCTCATTTCAATAAAGGCATTAATGAATACTTCAAAACAAAAATATTTATCAAAAGAGACTAATATTAATAGATATTTAAACGTCTTATTAAAATAAAATAAAATTATATATATATATATATATATATATATAAAAGTTACTTTAAAAATAATTTCAAACGTTAAAATTGATTTGGGACAAAGATTGTAATATTTAATATGCGAGTATTAATAGATAGGTTCTTAGCATAATACTGTTTTATCAATATATTGTAGAAACAGGCAGAATGAAAAGAGGGAAAATGGTTTTGGCTATGAATGGAGAGATAGAATGGTGTGAGTTGTAAGTTTTGGTTATGAGAATAGATATTTTAATTTGTAGTCCTGAATTATGGTGAGAAGAAAGAAGTAGATAGTGGAATCCGAGTCCTCTGTGAAGTGTGAATGACAGCAACCACCAAACACAGAATACCTATTAATTGCCCTACCTAGTGTCACTATCCTATATCCCTCGCCATGAATCCCTATTAATCTCCCCTATCTATATAAATCGTTATAGCATGCTCATTTAATAATAAAACTTTGGGTTAAATTCTTTTCAAAATTTAAATGCATACATATATTTGCAGTAACTGGAACCAGAGTGGGACCAAACATGCTTTGACCGTCTGGTTACGAGATTGTTCTTGTTGGGTCGCAAGCTATTTTGTCCGATTTATCAGGAAGTTACTGTTTGGTGCCACCAGTTTGAGAACTGCTAAAACCAAATATTCATCATACAGCTTCATGGTTAGATTATGTTTAAATAAAAATAATTTTGATATTTTGTGGGAAACCAAAAGATTATAGTTACGTCTTTTCTGTTTTATCTTCGAGTCTTATAACTTAATAGGGTGCATTGTTAGAAGATATATGTTGATTTTGCGGAGGGTAAGATGTCATTTTCAAGATGACATATACATAAGTAGCAAGGCATGTATGTGGTAATTAGGGCAGCAACAGTTTTAATATCTATCTGGTCCACTTCCTTACAACGCAGGTCTGCCAAACCCTCGTGGATAGGACACAGCACGTACATTTGAGTCATTCTTTTAAGTAATAACAGTATCCTGTTCAATTTCACATCACAAATATTCGTTTACTCTTCGATCTCGATTATTATTTATCTCATTACCAATTCTTATGTTTACTTCATCATCAACTAATATTTTTCAAACCAAGAATAGGATTAATTAAATGATGAATATGCCGATTAATTGATAATTCACTCATAATCAAGTATAAATTTCCTTTCTGTGTATAAGATTAAGGTGCAAGAGTAATAATTAGCAGTTTCATGTATACACAGAGAACTTTTGGTTTTTAAACATACTTTTGCATACACTATTATGCAGCAATAAGACATGAAATTCCCGTTTCGAGACAGCAAAACTGTAGAGAGAGTGTGTATTGATTTTTATATAGATATATATAGGGCATGGATTGTTTGATAGGAGTTAAAAACATGTTATGAGTTTGATTTTGACTATGGATTTTACTATTGAGTTTAGAGTCGTTATCAAGGATTGAAGGGAGCGTTTAAAAATTTGTCAACTTGTCGGTACGTTAGTCTTTGCCTTTCTTGGCATGTAATTTGGCGACAAGAGCTTTTACATGTGTGGCGTAAAAAGCTGAGGAATCTCACGTGGGCGCTTTCTATTGTGTCCTAAAATTTTAGGAATTAAGTTGCGCATTTATTTGGATTTTCAGTTTCTTCAAAAAAGAAGGTGGGAGAGAAAGTAGGTGAGAGGTCGACTTTCAGTAATTTGAAAGAGGCCATAATAACCACGTTATTATAGTATTTCTTATGTAACAAACTTTTAAAGTGCCGCAATTATCTCTTAATATCTTATATATACAAGAGAGAGATAAGGAGAGAAGAAAAAGAATATCAGTCAACCTTTTGTTACAGTGCTTCAATATTCTTGCAATATTTTAATCCTTCAGATAGTATGGGTCAAACAAAGTGAATTGCATAATGACAAACTACAGTAAGGAAAAGTAAAATGAACACACAGCGTTCAATTTTCATGCCTGTTTACTTGGCCACATCACAATTAAATTAAATTGCTTGGTGATTAATTATATATGCAATGCAATGCTATAACAAAACTTGCCCTACTTTTTTTTTTCCAGTAAGGGAAGGTGTTGCTTGTCATTGTCCAATAGGTGCCCTTGCATGTGACAATAACTGATGAAACAACTTCACTATTTGAGACTAACCAAAGTACAGTTCATGTTTTACCTACTTCAAAATTCAACGTTAAAAGAAAAACTGTTTGATTCCATGTAAATATGTTGAAGAAAAAGAGCGAAGAAACTAAAATGGAAAAAGGAAAAGCTTGGCTATATTCCCGAAGTGCCGAGAGTTCAAGATTCACTGTCGTGTTCAATACGTGTTAACCTCATTTGTTTCAATCATATAGCATGTGACAGAGTGAAGGTGTGACTTTAATTTAATTTATTGGTTTGTGGAGCTAGTTTAGGGATGAATGGCGGGCATGTCCTATAAGAAGAAACTAGAGGGTGTTCATAAATGCAAAGAAAACGAAATTGGGTTGAATGGAGCTGGGTCACGTTGGCGTAAAAGGAACAGTGTCAGGCTCAACTTGAAGGGAACGAAACCCCCATTAGCTAACCAATAGAAATGATGAAATCGACCTCCCATATGAACAAACATAGCGACTGCTTGTTCTCTCTGAAACTTTTCAAGGATTTAGATCCATTTCCATGTGCCACTTGTGGTCCTTAGGCTAAAGATGATAACCCGCAATAGCATATATGTTGAGTGACTACAAAATTCCTCATGTATATATCTTGTCCTTTTCTCTGAAATCCTTGAAAGATCTCTTATATACGTGTATTGATTGTGTGTTTGAAATGATTCTGAGATGGAAAACGGTGTTAAGGCATTTGATAAGAGAGAAGTAAATGTAGGGTTTATGTGTTGTAAGCATTAGAATGATAGAAGGTAAAGGGTGTAATTAGGCCCATAGGAAAGGCAAAGAGTGGATTGAAGAATCCCAAAGTTCCCCAGCAAAGGTGCAGAACAAAAGGCAAAGGCGAAAGGCAAAACGAAATGATTACTTGAATGAGACGGGACCCGCTCCATAATCTTTCCTTTCCAGGTCTTTCAATTTTTTGACTTGGGATCGGGTCCCACTTCGGCCACCATTGTCTTTATGGATTGAATCATAAAAAGAGCACCTCACGTGGAGTCTGAACCAAAGAGCCTGTCCAACCACAATAAAAAGCCACCTCTTACCTCTTCTCTCTTCTCCCCTCTAACCAAAACCCTTTATTTACTCCTTCAAAACCATGCCAAACAAAATTTAAACCAACACATAATTAATTCAAAACCTCATCAACATAACAACAAACCAATTTCTCTTCTCCAAAAAATCATGCTTTTTAAAGCTCACCCATATAATTCCCACTCATTATCTTTGTTGCTTAAAGCTCTTGCCCTCCCACCTCTCCCTTATTCCCTCTCTCTCTCTCTCTCCTAAACCCATCAATTTCAAAACAAATTCCTTACCTTACACAAAACAAATAACTACACACACACACATCCCCTCCTCTTAAAAACCAGAAAGACCCACTACATAGATTAAACTACAAACTCACTCATCACAACCTCTCTCATAACAAAAAACTATCACCCACACAAACACAATCATACACAAACACATACACACACTACACTCAACAAACCAACAACTTTATTTCCTCTCCATGCGATCATGGAGGGAGGCGACGATCTCCACCACCATCACCACCACCACCGTCAAAACTTCCCATTCCAGCTCCTGGAGAAGAAAGAAGACCAAGAACCGCCCTCATGCTCCACCTCCTCCCCTTACCCTTCCCTAGCAATCTCCGCAGAACCCAGCACGTCCAATTCCACCCGATCCAACCAGCTCGCGGTGGTGTCGGAGCCCGCAAACAGCAAAAAGCCGCCGCCAAAACGCACGTCGACTAAGGACCGACACACGAAGGTGGACGGTCGTGGCCGCCGCATCCGAATGCCCGCCCTCTGCGCCGCCCGCGTCTTCCAACTCACGCGCGAACTTGGTCACAAGTCTGATGGCGAAACTATCGAGTGGCTCCTCCAGCAGGCCGAACCCGCCGTCATCGCCGCCACCGGGACCGGTACCATCCCCGCCAACTTCACCTCTCTCAACATCTCCCTCCGCAGCTCCGGCTCCTCCATGTCCGTTCCCTCCCAGCTCCGGTCCTCCTACTTCAACCCCAACTTCTCCCTCCAACAACGGCGCACCTTGTTCCCCGGTATCGCCTTATCGTCCGACACCAACCCCACCAACACCTCCACACTCCTCAATTTCCAATCCAACAACCTGAACAACTCCATGCTCCAGGCGAAGCCCGAAGCCCCCTCCTCCACCTTGGATTTGTCTGACACAAGCGCGGAGGAATCAACCCTAGGCCGAAAAAGAAGACCAACGGAACAAGACATATCTTCGTCCTCGCAGCACCAAATGGGAAGTTATCTCCTCCAGTCGAGTGCGGGCACGATTCCTGCGAGCCACGCCGCCAACATATGGATGGTGGCAAATTCAAACTCCAATCAAGTCATGAGTGGCGATCCCATATGGACCTTCCCTCCGGTTAACAACAGCGCCTTGTATCGAGGCACCATGTCTAGTGGGTTGCATTTCATGAACTTTCCCACGCCCATGGCACTGTTGCCGAGTCAGCAACTAGGGTCTTCTGGGATTGGTGCTGTTGGGGGAAGCAGTAATAATAATAATAACAACAATAATAATATGAATGAAGGGCATTTGAGTATGCTTGCGGGGCTTAGTCCTTATCGTCCTGTTATCGGTGTTTCTGAATCTCAGGCGAGCGGTTCGCAGTCGCATCGTGGAGGTCCTGCCGATGATCGCCATGATACCACCAGTCACCACTCCTAGAGCATACCATATCATATCATGTGATGTGAAGTGATCACCGTAAATTCTTCTTCTTACTTGCGGTCTAGTTTGATTGATGCTGGCGGATGCATGATGGATACATGGATGTGTTTAACACACGTGAGGTTTGGTTGATGATCTTCGAAATTCAGTTTTATTTATTCCCAAAATTAATTTTTTGGTGTGATTAATATTTTGGAGGGGACGGAGGGAGAAAGGAGAAGGAGGGTTTTTTAGGGTTTGGCAGATGACACTATTTAACAATTGGGTATTTCGCTGCCTGCTTCTTCTTTTCTTTTTTCTCTTTTTTTTCTGGTAAAAAAAATGTCTTCTTTGATTGAGTTATTTCACTACACGATATCTTATCATCATTGTTTGTGCAATTTTTCTTTTCTTTAGTTATTTTTTTCTCCTGAATAGGGTTTTAATTAATTGGTTTGTAATTTTATGCTTTTTGTGCTAAAGAGAAGAAAACGACTGAGTTGCATTCCATTCCATGAGCTTTGCAAAGTTTCCCACCTAACAGGCATTTGGGTTGTTTTCTTTTTCTCCGTCTCTCTTTCTGGGCCACAGCACACAGAGGTCGTGTGGTAAAAGGGATGAAACAGTGTTACCGCTAGACTGAGTAAGAGAGAGAGTGATGAATGTGAAAAAATGAAGCGGTAGTATTAAAATTTACATTGCTTTTTGATCATTCTGATTCTAAATCTCTGCCATGAATCTCGAGGTTTACTGCATCAATGATTAAGATTTTTCAGAGAGATGGGGGTAATAGGACGGTGGGGTCAAAACCTTATCGGTTCCAGGTGTTGGCTCAGGTGGTGGGGTCCGGCTGCTGGTTATTGCCCAAACCAATGTACAATGTCACTGACAAACAGGTGGATCATTCTCCATCTTCTGTTTTCTTTTTTAATTTTCTTTTCGCCCTTTTAATGGAGCAGTTGCTGGCATCACAGAAAGATCCATGGTGAGTCTTAATGACCCTACTGAGATATGCCCCACCATTTCATCAATCAGGACCCTTCATTTTATGGGCCATGCTCCTCCTATTCAATGCATGATTGGGTCTCTCTCTGCCCACCAAAGGGAAAACGTGGAATCTCCAGTTTCATGCTCCCTCCTTCTTAAATTACTCTCTCCCAAAACCCTTTTCAAAACTTACTTCTACCACGTAGTTACACTCTAGTTACTCCCTCTTCTGCATTTGCAACACCAGATACACATAAACACGTACTGTAAGACTATTAACATATCTGCAACTTCTTAAGAACATCACTTATCATTTTAATATTTTTTTGCTTTTAACTTTTTTATTTTTTATATTTTCTTAATGGCATTATTTATTGTTGTATGTTTTGGAATCTAATAATATCCCCTCTCTAAAATAATAAGGAACTTCTATGGTGAAGCAATTAAAAATTGGTAGGGAAGGGAAAGCAGGATTAGGATATTCCCTCCACTATAAACTTTGTTCTGCACAATGGGATTCGAAGGCAACTTTACTTATGGAGATCATGTCAATAACACGAGTGTAAAGCAGCTATCAAAATATATATAATAGTATATATGTGCTTGTTAAATCATAATCGGGGAAGCCCACATCTGATTAACATAATCTGCTACTTGATGAGAATGGTCAATGGAATAAGGTACCTTGGTGAGGTTCCAATTATGGGCACAAAACAGTAAGCTGATAACGACACGCTAAGAGGGTTCCCACCTAGCGTTAGCTAGCTAGAGCTGTAAAAGCAAATCATGAGCCTGATCTGACTAAATTAGCTAGAGTTTCTCGTACGTGCCACCGCTTTGCCATACAATCATAAATCGGAGATGAACTTATTATCTGCATGTAAAACATAATTGAAAGTAGTGCACTGTAACTAACGTCTTGTATTAAAGGAATAGATGAAAGATCGTTGCTTCTTTCAGTTGAAACACCGTGCACTTACAGCTTCAACGTTTCTGCTGTTAAATTCCAATAATCATATAGATTAGATGAAGTTCCTGCATAGGATTTCAGTTTGCCGTAGTGAATTGCATTAGATAAGTTCATAGGCAAGTTTCGAGTAATTTTACGGGATGATCATAAAGTAAAATACATGAATATCTAACGAAAAATAGTTAATTGGACATGGGAAAGAGCTTTCTCTCTTTCGACACTCACTTCCACTTGTTTCTCCCTTGCCATGGAGAGTAAACCCTTCGTTGCACCACTTCCTCCCTCCACCAGGTAACTCCATCTTTTTTCGTTTTTCCTCTTCCTTAGTTAGTTTGATTTAGAAAGGAGTTTTCTACATCGATACTTAATTACATCCAATTGTCAATCCAAGTACAAATCCATCAAGAATAATATATCATTCAGCTGTTTCTGTTTTTTGTTTTCTAAAAGTAATGCCACCTATTTCTGTAATTTAGGTCCATTAGGTTTTAATTATTCAAAATTTGTTTGAGGATAACAATTTTACGATTTTGATTTATTTATTTTTCTATCAATAATAAGAAATTAAATAAATTGAAATGTTCAAGGAATACTCTAATCGTATAAAAGAACAACGAAGAAAAAAAAGTATAAAAAAGAACATTAGTTAATTCTTAGAGCACACATTCTATATAATATGAAATATCTATAACGCATCTTAGAATCTTAGAGCACACATTCTAATATGAAATCTAGAACCATTCTAATATGAAATATCTATAACACATCAACCATTCTAATATGAAATATCTATAACACATCGAACCTGTACAAAACTCCTACTCTACCCCCAAAATACATACAGGAGCATATTAAAACTGAGACTGCTACCATAACAACTTTTTAAGATACCATAACATTTTTTTAAGATTTTGATCTCTTTTTGTCATATTAAATGTGATAAGTAGGGATCTAAAGAGATTAAGTTAATTGATAATCACATATGAACTAATTTATGTCAAGCCAGAATTTTTTTAGTAGTGAGACTCATTTATATGAAAATTTGTTTGGTTAAAGGGATACTTTTTTTAGCTGATTTAAAAAGTTTCTGGAGTCTAGTATTTTAAGCAAATATAAACAATTTTTTTAGTATTATTATATATATATTTTTTTTTTACTTTTTTTAAGAATTAAGCATGCCAAGAAAACTATTACCAAAGTTTCTATTTAGGTCAATTAATTTTACCAACTTTTTAAAGACCTTAGGATTTTTTTTTTATATTTTAAATAGACTGATAGACAAGATTTTAATACCACTTAAAGTATATCTTTAAAATATATTTATGATATAAAAATAGATAAAACTTAGACCTACTTGAACTTTATTTTCCAACAAAAGTCTTCACAAGCCAATCGATCTTTCCATATCTAGTGTCAAATATATGTTGATTACTAATATTTTTCTACATGCAAATCTTATAATATATAACATGACACTTCCTTGTTTTAATTAGTATTATATTTTATACATTTATCCAATTACTTATATTTTAATATATATTTAATTTAAAATATTTAAGTTACTGGATATGATAGACTCGAGCTAACCAACTTATTATTGATTTGATTAATTTGAGATCAGATTTTTATAAAAAATTGTACAAACTTAACTTAAATTGAATTATTTAAATCAAATTTAGTAACAGGTTTTGTCAAATTTGATATAGAAGTATTTAAATCAGTTTTGGTAATCAGTTTAGTCTAATCCGAATCCATATATACACATGGAAACTCCTTTTTTTAAAATATTTTTAAAACAACTATTAAAATTTAATAGACTTTAGAAGAGAAATTCATGGTGAAATAATGTGTAAAAAAATTCCAAAATAGTTTTCAAAACAAAAAATAACAAACTTTCTTATTGTCACCATTATTATTAGTGTAAGTGATTCTTATTGTAAATATACCATAATCATTAAACGAATATAATTTTGAATGGAGAGAAAATCAAATTACGAGACACCTTTTAACACTGTTCTATTTCATTTTATTGCAAAAAAAAAAAAATAGTATTACATTATGGCGTTAACATATTATTTTTTTTCAAAATATTAAAATACCAACGTATTTGTTTCCCTTTTATTATTTTTAACACATTCAAATCGTAGAAAACATACCGTGAGTATAAAAAAATGAGCGATGATATTAGATTGCTACTGAAACAGTAATTGCTGGGCCCGTGAAAGTGATGAGGACTTGCAAACACCCTAGCACTCGAATAAGTAACAATTTCAACAGAAGATTTAAAAAAAAAAAGGTTACTGTTCAACAACAACAACCATCTTATACTCGATGTATGTCATCACTTTAAACCCCAAGTAAGATCATGAGCATGAGTAAATTAGCCAAAAAATTGTAGTCCAATTTGAATGGGAAATTAGGAATTGTGTCAGTGGTTTGTGCTGCTGCAGTGTTGTGCTTCCAAACAAATTTGAGATACTGGAGTTAAACGGGTATCTCTCTATTATTGTGTCCCCACATCCTACTGCTACAGATCCTTATCTCCTTCTCCATCCTTATTAGCCATATATGTATCAGCATCTTTATTGAAATGCCACGCTGTATGAAGCAATTGGTTAAATCAAAGCTACACTACACGCACAGTTTTTAGTTTGTTATTTTGTGTGAGAATTAAAGCTTTGATTTGTGAGATACTGACATAAATATTATTAATGGTGGTATTGATTAAAATGTTGAGTGGAAAATAGGGGCAGGGTCGTACCCATTGTTGGTCTTGCTCACATGGATCTGAATCTAATAAGTGACATCGTACAAAGAGGCACAGGATTGGTCCCCCTGGGTAAATGTTATACCCCAAAAATATGTAGCATGAGTTAGACCAGCTAGGCCACCAATTGTGAACAAAAGTGGCTTCCAAGTTACCTGCTAAGAAGCAACAGATTCTATATATTTGGCCCATAATATCCCTAATTCCTTTGTTTGGGCCCAGAAAATCTCTTAATCTTGGGATGGTTTCTCAGAGGGAAATATGATAGATGTTGAGCCACCACCATGTGCTTCCCTACTGCCGTTTAGCCTACACCTTGGTGGTTACTAGTTACGACACATGTAATTACAGGTCTAGACCCACCACCTTCACCTCCACTCTTCTTTTCTCTTTCTCTTTCTCTGTCTCTCTCCTGCTTTCTTATGTTTCCACTTTCTTTCAACATCTTGCCTACCACACACAAATTACTCCTTTTCCATTTATTGCCTTCCCTTCATTTACCAACATTATTTATTAACTTCCCACCATTTATTAACCACCAAATTCCTCACTGTTACTGTAATACTACTATACACCATTCTTCCTCAATCTCAGTAAACAATCCTACTTTTCACAAGCACATAATAACTCCAATTTATAACAGATTCATCACCCCAAACTAAACAAAACATTCAAAGTTCCTCATAACTAAACTCTACTCCACCAATATTAAAATCACTAAGAATCATAAATCAATTGCAACAGCTGTCGGCAGATAAATGCTGCTCAAGCATGTGTGTTCTTTACTCTATTGCCTCCCTCTCATTTGATTCAGTCTAAGTATTTTGTTTCCATTTTAAATGATATTGATGAAGCAACATTCTACAGTTTTTCTATAGTATCCTTCACTATTTATTGTAAAGTACGAAATCAATGAAAAAACATGGAAGAAAGAGAGTCCAATTAATATACGAGATATATACAAAAATTACATAATACTCTTCATAAAGTCTAAAAGTTAACTTTCAATACCTTCAACTTTAAACAAAATGAGGTGAAGGAATAAATTTTAGGCTATTGAGATTGGCTATATAAGACTGACTTTAAAGTCTCTCACTCTTCTTTAATAAGCTTTGTGAAATCAAACTCAATTTCTTCTACATGCCTTCAAATTAACTGAATGATATTTTATACGAAACTCCTAGTTTAAAAATAAAAAAACTCAACCGAGTCACATCAATTGAGGACGAATTATGATAGATTGATATTTTTTTTTTTATTTCATGGTCTCACTTGATGTTAGATTTACAATAAAAATTAGGTAGGCAGTTCTATGATTATACCTTTGAGTTTAAAATAGCTATGACACTCTTGCTAATGATTAAGAAAGTTGTAATATATTAAAAGATATTGATGAGGGATTATATTTTAATCGCTTTTTTTTACTTTTTTTTTCATGTATAAAAGGCATATAGTAAATAAAATTAGTAAACTTCCTTTATGCTTTGTTTGTTGTTGTTTTTTTTTTTTTTTCTGTTTGATGCATAAATGTCTATCGTTTTTTTTTTTCTGTATCACATGTTCCTTTCACAAACGTTTAACATTGATATGTTGGAGATCCTCAGCTCTTTTCACAAGTGCCTTCCACTGCTTTGTTGGAAATCGTCTATCCATGTGTATTGAAACCTAATATGGTATCAGAGTGGGTAAATCTCGCTCTACTTCTGCTATTTTTTTCTTTTCTTTTCTTGTTAATTCTTATTTTTGTTATTCTTGGATTTCATTATTTGGTTTCTCATGGAGGAAGGAATCAATACCGATCCAGACGCTTCTCAGAACTCATCTAATACCTATTATCTACATCTTGGAGAAAATCCATAAATGATTTTAATCAATATACAAGTTTGTTGATGGAAGTATTCTTGATCCTCAATCTAATTTGTTTTTACATGAGATCTGAGAAAGATGTAACATGATGGTGATAACATGGATAACAAGAACAATGAATGCTCAAATAGCCTAAAGCCTTGTCTACATTGTAAACACAAGATAATTATAGGAATATTTATGTGAAAGTTTCTTAAAGAGTGATCACTTTAGGATTTTTGACTTTTTGTAGGAGATACATTCTAAAACATAAGGAGAACATAGTGTTACTAAGTTTTTTACCGATTTAAAAATCCTATGGGAAGAGCTGGAGTCCTTAAGATCTACCCTTTATTGCGTATGAAAAATAAAATGCAGTTGTGCCCTAATCAAGAATATTGTGAAGCATAGAGAATCAAAATACATATTATGTTTTCTGAAAGGGTTGAATGTTAGTTTTGTTACGATGGAAACGCAGATCTTGCTCATGAAACCTCTATTAAGTGTTAACCATATTTTTTTCTCTCGTTATTAAACAAGAACGCCAATTAACTGGAAGTGCAATGGTGAATAGCAAAATATTGTTGAATACCTCAAGCAATCAAGCAATCTGGAAGGTGCATCATAATGGAGGATGGAAACCTCAAGATAGAGGAAGAACCCGAAATAATGGTAAGCAATGTACTTTTTGTCACAAGTTGTATTATGATAGACGAGTGCTACTCCAAATATGGATTCCGTTTATGGTACAAACAAAAGAATGAAAGAGCTGAGAGAAGGTTGTTAATAACAGTGTTGTGAAAAGAACTGTTAAGTGTGATGAAACTGATTAAGAAAGCCAACAATTAGTCACTGTCAATGAAGAAAATAATTTTACTCAACATCAGGTACACAACATAAGGTGAATAATTTCATCAGTGAGTTATCAAATGATAATTAATATAAAAGGTAAAAAGTAATACTCTTGGATTTTGGATACAATCATGTTAAAAGCAAATATGATGATTTCAACATTTTCTACTATAGGAAAGAGTCTAATTTAGATATGAAAAAATGTACTATTTTCACCCACTATACATTTTATATTTAAATTTAGTGTGAGGTATATTTTCACTATTTTCTAGCTGTTGAAGAAATTAAAAAAGGTAATATTAATTTGAGAAAAATAAGTGAGTTGGATAATAGTAGAAGGGAAACATGATCCTGTGGTTGCGATGGGAGGTTGGTTAGCACACGCTTGGGAAAATCCGTGTAGCTTTGGTTTGATCTTATGCATCCTTGTGGAGGTCACACGCCAGCACGTATGGATACGTCTTTTGCACAATTCTCTAACACATTCTTTTTTTTTTTTTTTTTTTTTCTTCATTTCAACAATTGTAAGCTAAGTTTCTCTTTTACCATACTATGTTTTTAGTGGTAGGTTAAATTCAAGAACTGCCATTAAAAAATTAAACACTGTATTTTTTTTACACAAATTAAAAGTATATATGTGCTCAAAACTAAAATATTAGACCCTGACCATATGTTTGGAATATAAAAAATAGGTTCAAAATAAGATAAATTAAAAAACGAATGAAAGGAAATAGTTGATAAATAAAGTAAAAATATAAGTGTTTGATTTAAGGAAAATAAAATAAATAATAAAAAATATTTAACTAATTAAATTTTATTGGTAATATCAAATTGGCACTAGGTTATTCTTTTAGCTGTATAAAAGACATTGATTTCAAAATTGATTATGGGTGAAATTGCAAAATCCAATCAGCACTAAGTAGAGATAATTTCCGTTCATTCAAATTAATGAAAAATAAATGAAAATACGTGGGATTCATATTTTTTTTTAATGTCTAATATTTCTAATTTTTTATTTACGAAGTACACTGTATTTTTCTATATTCTAACTATTTATTTTCTTTCAACTCTAGTTTTCACAATTTCTTCCATAACACAGGATGCAAAAGTTTTTAAAAGTATATGAAGCATCAGCAGAATAAACCTTTTGGGCTCTAAGGTCATTCTTGAGGACGTTTCTTAGTTGGCAAATTCTTTCTGCACCATATCAATTTTTCAAATTTCCAAAACTACCCTCCTGCACCATATCAATTTTAACCTCCACCATATCAATTTTTTAAATTTCCAAAACTACCTTTATTTCAAATT
>Ga0123342_1006993_pt1 | contig 15229 bp, 6 predicted proteins | sample Turbeawhitnodule_FD_89960 | JGI IMG/M metagenome (GOLD analysis project Ga0123342, IMG submission 89960) | Root nodule microbial communities of legume samples collected from Mexico - Turtle bean Mexico white nodule | ecosystem: Host-associated > Plants > Roots > Nodule | place: Mexico: Nepantla... | reverse complement strand
TTTATTCTAATTTTATTGTCCCACTATCCAAGGCTAAGCCCACGCTTTATTTTTAATTTTATTGTCCCCTTATCCAAGGCTAAGCCCACGCTAATTTTATTGTCCCCCTAGCTAAGCCTAAGCTCTCACTTTCTGTCCAAGGCTAAGCCTCCGCTTAAGTTAACATTTGTAATTTTTTGTGTTGGCAACTTGTAGGCAAAGCCCACGCAAGCCAACTTATTGCGACGTCACGACAATTTTTTTGCAACAAGGATATTAGCTTCAAAGTTGTGTGAAGGCAAAGCCCACGTTAATTGCATCTTTGTGTGGGCTTTTTGTGATTAGTGTCCGCCTTTGACCCTTTCTAATAAAAGTTTTTTTTGTAGTGGGAGGAAGAACGTAAAGAACAAAAGTGAAGAGGCGCTTCAATTTCTTATGTCTTAATTTCTTCACATTCTGGCCCTAAAACAAAATATTAAATCTATTCAACACGGACCCCATAACTCTAATAAAATAATATTAATTTTGCCACATAGATGGTTGTATGGTGGAGCAAGTGCACTCCCAGTTGTTCAACCATCATTTTTCTATTTTAAATATGTTTTTATAAAATAAAAATATGATATAAGACAATTTTATTATCAGCTTTTACTTACATTGTATATTTTCTTATTTTATAATTTTTTTTTTCTTTTTCTTTCATTAGTGTACCTCTATTACAACCATCACTGTTTTTATTTCTATGATTATTTTACTATTATTGTCGTCCGCATCACTCTATCACATCTATGTTATTATCGTCTGTTGTAATGATCATGATCAGTATTGTTGTAACTTCTCACCTTTAACACCATTATTATCATTTTTATCATCTTCACTAGGTTGTTATCTTTATCATTGCAACTAATACTAAAGACTTTGAAGATCTTCCACCGTGAAAGCTGAGAGATGAAAATGAAAAAGATAACATTGCCATAAGATAAGAAATCCAAAAGATCCTAAAACTTAGGATAAAAGGAAAAGAACTAGAAAAAGATAATCGAGAAGAAGGAAACAACAAGAAAAAGCAAAATATCATCTAGAAAATTCATTAGTCAGATAAGTGAGTCACACAGCAAGAAAATAATCATTAAGGGATGGCAGTTTCTTCCTGTACCCCCACTTTTTTCTTCCTGCACCCACACACTCTTATGCAAAGATAAAATTATCTTTATTAATTTTTAAAATTCCAAAATTACCCTTAACCTAATAAAACCCTAAAAACTGGAAATGGGTGTCGTTTGTGCGTGCAGGCAGCGTCGTCTTCCTTGGATTGTTGATAGCAGCGACGCAATACTTTCAAAGGTCATTCTCCTTCCAAATCTCACACATCTCTTTTGTGATTTAGAGTGTTATTCATAAAGGTAAGCAAAGTTTTATGTGTTTCGGATTTTCACATCCGTTTTTGTCATGGATTCTTGTTTCCATAAACCTTTTTTCACATTTCGAATCACAGAATCTGGTAGAATTTTGAATTTGTGGATCTGGTAGTGTTCCGGATTTGTGGATCGGTAGTGTTCCAGATTTGTTGATCCGGTAGTGTTCCGGATTTGTTGATCCGATAGTGTTTATACTTTATGATTTATGTAGCAAAAGCTTTAATTCGTAGATGGTTATTGAAGTAGGAAAACCATTAGACCTCTGTCTCCTATTCCTCTATTATTTTTGCTTCGTTTAAATTGCATGGGCAAAAAGTTACACTTCCGAAACATCCCTCATCCAGAAAACACAATGTAATTAATTATGGATTCATGAGTCCAGAATATATTACCAGATCCATAAATCCAAGACACTACCGGATCCGCAAATTCCAAATTCTACCGGATTCTATGATTCGGAATGTGAAAAAAGGTTTACAGAAACAAGAATCTATGACAAAAACGGATGTGAAAATCTGAAACACATGAAACTTTGCTTACCTTTATGAACAACACTTTAAATCACAAGAGAGATGTGTGAGATTTGGAAGGAGAATGACCTTTGAAAGTGTTGCGTCTCTACTATCAACAATCAAAGGAAGACGACGTTGTCTGCACGTAAAACAGCAACCATTTCCAGTTTTAGGGTTTTATTAGGTTAAGGGTAATTTTGGGATTTTAAAAATTAATAAGGGTAAATTTTGTCTTTGTATAAGAATGTGGGGTGCAGGAAGAAAAAAGTGGGGGTGCAGGAAGCAATTGCCTTAAGGGATAAGACTGAAAAACAAAACAGAAGGAAGATAATGGGCCAAAAGAAGCCCAATCAGTCCAAATAGAAAAAACAGGACAAAATAAGGCCCAGAAAAGAAAAGCCTAAACAAAAACAAAAGCTCTATCAGCAACTACCATTACACTATCACTAATACCATTAAGGTTATGTCTTTTGCTATAAAAAAAATCGTCTACATAATAGCAATGAGTTTGAGTAATCAAATTTGCAAACACTCATTGACTTGTTTGGACAAGTGAATTGTCATTTCCATTTTTGGATCAATATATAAGAGTAGTTTCTATTAGAGTCTTACCATTTTTCACATTAATAACTACATATTTTAAGTATAAAATATGAATATAAAATTTTATTTATAAGATTTGAATATAATTTCACTCTGCAAAAAGAATACGTGGGTAAAGATTGTAACAAAGGTTATGCCAAAAGCCTTTAGAGTTGAATCCTGCACAATATTTTGTAGCAAAGAACCCTAAAACGTGTTTCAGCCAATTTGGGCGTCTGGTCCATGTCTGTTGGTTACATGACTCATGTTGGTGCTTTCCACTCATCAAATTTGAGTTAAAAATATATATGTATTAAATACTTAATTAAAAAGTTTTGCATATCATAGTCATCATATTCTATAACACGAAGAGAATTGCATTATGAGAAAATAGTCGTAATTAATATGGATGTGTGGTATATCAGGCATGACATCTCTAATTTTATGAATTTAATATATCATATATGAAATTGGATATTAAAAATTAAATTTAAGTTTAATTCAATTTCATACAATTGTTTTTAAGATAAAGTTTACTTTCATTTCGTACTATATGTAGTTTGGAATATAGAGATGTTAGGACTTTTTTTTTATAAAAGTTGAAATATTTCTAAAATGTTCATTTTAATTGAATTAATTATTTGTCGATAGAAAAAAAAATTACCTTCATTTATATACAATAATTTAACATTATCTTCAATCAATATGAGATTTACAACATGTTAATATGAGATCTATAAACATTAATTAGTTCTTACAACATTTTTATGTAAAAAAAATATTTTTTTACACGAAATTTGTTCGAAGTTTATATTAAGTTGAGACATATAAGTGAAATTAGATGTTTGTAAGTGATTCAATACTAACTTGATAGTGGATAATATAATAAACCTAACAAATCTCATTAGAACACTAATATCATATTTAAGAACTGAAGTTAAAATTTTAAAAATATCATTATCATATAAATAAAAAATTCCTTTAACTTACATGCTATAGTTATAAACAGAAAAAAAGAGAAAATAAACATATAAAACTCATCTTTTAAAAAGTAGTGAAATTAAAATGTGCTAAATATTGAGAAACATTCAAAGAAAGAGAAGATAATCCATACCAAATACATTGATTCTTAGAAACTCTAAGCTTTGTCTTATTGGAGAACACATTTCACAAAGTGTCGGCCATAACCTTTACAAGTTACATTTGTATCGTTTTCTCATTCTTTTTTTTTATGAAGGTTTCCACTAATACATCAAACGCGGAGAAAGAAAAGTTTGGCTTGTTACTGTAGAATAATATTATTATCTTTTTTTTTTCAATTTAATTAATTTGGTCACCAAGTAAGTTAAAATATTATAAAAACTTATTAAAATCTCTATTTACTATATGTTCTCTTGTCTCCCACAGACACGTTTTAACGTGTTTTATGATAATATTAAATTAGCATAAAAAATCCAACAAAACATTCATAAATGAAATAAATTTGGTATATATATTAATTGAATATTCCTTTTACTTGTTCAAGTAATTAAGGATTCTTCAAGGAGAAAACCTATAACAAGTTCATGTAGAACAAGAATGTTTAACAAATGATTTCGACTTGCATTAAACGGGAGATAATTTCGCTATAGTTATCGTAATCAAGTAAATTTCTTTCCAATATTAAATATATGTGGTTTTTAAAGAATCCATGGATAAAAAAAAACAAATTAGACTAGAAAAATGGGTGAACTAGTCTAGACTATTTAGTCAAAATAAACCATTAAATTCACTTTGAAAATAAAGAATTAAAAATTGATTAAATTTCGATAAATTTAATTAAAATGTTAAAAAGTTGATAAAAAAAATCTATCTCAAAACGTATTAACGAAACGTATTTAATACACCATTACTTTTATTTGTTAAAAAATAAAGAAATAATCTAAAGTATTTATAAATTTGTTTTTTCAACAAATATTTTCATCAATACTATTTTATACGATATTATTGTGCATTCTTCAAGGTTAGATATGTGTATTATGATACCTTTGATTTGGACATTTATTTGTAATACAAAATGTTTTAGTTTTAGTTTTTAGTATTACAAAGTTATAATATTATGCTTTTTATGATATAGTAATATTTTAGGCGTTATTATTATTAGTATTTTATTACTACTTATTTGATTATATTGAATCATTAACTTTAATTTAGCGTTAATGTTTAAAAAAAATATAAAGATTGTAAACGGAAAAAGGTAAAATAAAAATATGAAAAAGTAAAATTTAAAAGTGATCATAAGAAAAAGGTACTGAAAGAACTTTTATATTATATACAGATAAACAATAATTTAATATGTACCAACTACGTGTTTAAAATTATCTTAATCTTTTTTCAGAAAAATCCCACCAGAAAGGTGCTATGACATTCATAAAAAAGATAGGATTGTTCTTGAAAGTCAAAGTTTATAAGCAAAATTTCTTACATATAAAAAAGTTGTTGTGATAGTGTAATTAATACTAATTAATTCCCATGGACGGTTTTCAACTTTAAATACTTTATATATATTTATATATGCAGATCATACAATAAAATCTTAATTATGTTGCATTTCACCTGTAATCCATTAACAATGTTGAAGGGACCAACTGGTAATTAAATTAGCTGCAACTTTTCAAGAAATCAAAGTTATTTGGATTTATTTATATCATGAATCTCGTGCATCAGGGCATACAAAAATGTATTTTTATTGAATATTCAAAGTTTAATAGATATTTATTTTCCGGTAATTAGAAATCATTTTATGAAGTTTTTTAAAGATGATTGTTATTAAAATCAATAAACGTATTTATCATATACGAGAATTTGTTATTGGATAATAATGTATATGGTCAATCCCTACATTAATCTCTACACACGTATTTATTATATCATATATATAAAAGTTATTTGTTTAAATAATTGAATATATTATGTTTAAGAAAACTATATTAACAAAATTCTATTAAAATATCCAACCAAATAAAAGCTCAATAAAATAATTTGTCTCTTGAACTATTTGGATTATATAACCTAATTAATTCTCCGAACTTGTTTTGATGAGTTAAATGGATATGCTCAACCTATTTAAAAATCCTTAACTATGAATTAAGAGAATTCAATTAAAATGAATGATAATGTAATTTTGTTACTTTATTTCTCCATTATGGATTTTCCTTTATAATAAAATTATTAACTTTTTAACAATGATTAAATGCCATACTTAAAGATGACTTTTAATTAGTTGTGAATATTAAAATACATAAAAATCAAACATTATTATCACTGATATATATTTTTTAATATAAAAACCTTACTTATTCTCCATTTCCTTCATTGATGATGGAGTCTTGAAATTGAATGTTATTAGTGGTTTATTAAAACAACAAAACGTTGAATGAATTATAAAATCGTGTGAATGCAAAAAGTAAACAAAAATGAATTTAAAAAATAAGACCCAGCACAAAGCATGTAGCAAATAATGCTGTGCAAGTGTCTAAGTAAATTCCTTAAAAAAAAGTGTCTAACTAAAATCTTAATTAGATAACGTCGATACTAAAAAATCTTACCATCCGCTTTATTGGAGTGGATAATCCACTATCCATTTATCCACATCGATTTTACTCTATTTTTTCAACATAATTGATTCACTATTTTTTCAATATAATTAATTATTTTAGATTTTACTATGAATGTATAATAAATTATTCTTATATTTTAACTATGATGATAGTCGATTATGTTCATTTTTATATATGTTTTATATTTTTTAGTTGATAAATGATTATGTTAATTTTTAGACACGTCCCATATATTCGATTGTGGGTTACATATATAATGAATAAATGTTGTTGATTTTGTATGTTATGACTTTTGTATATATATTTTTTTAATTCCAAACTCATGTAGTTTTAAAATATTTTCATATTTTTCATATTATGTTGTTTGAGAGCATTTCAAATTATTTTTCAGACTTTTTTTTTATAATTTTTAATATTAAAATTTAATTTATAACTGAAAATTATTTCTAGGATAACTTTTCATGTTTCAACAATGTTACTAGCTTGTATTTTTTTTTAAATAATTATTTAATGGTACCATAAATAATGTACAAATTTAATTAACTAAAATCTATACAAAAATATCTCTTATTTCCTTTTTCAATTATTTTTAAAGACCGTGGGTATATTTGTAAACTTATCCTCAAACTCATTATATCACTTACTAACTTCATTAATTTTTTTCCACAAATCCACTCTATATACCTTAATTCAAACAACCTTACTTTCTTCCTATTTTCCTCTCAAATCATTCCAAATTCACTGTATCAAATTCTCGCACATCCCTTCCTTAATCCAAACAAAGCATAATAGTTTGTTTCTCTGTTAAATTTTTTTAGTAATTAGCGATAATATTTGTGGCACTAATATCTATTAAAAAATGATGATTGAATTGTGTTTTAAAATGTGACAATTTTTCACAAGTATGTCCAAATATGTGTACTGAAATGATAAGTTTTGTTAGTAAGATAAACTGACAAAGATTTTCACAAACAAAGTTTAAAAACTTATCGTTCTTAAGTTAGTGCAACAAATATACATGTAATATAACAAGGTAATGTTGCAAGATACAAGAATATTTTTTTGGCTCATAGGCACTTCTGACTAACTCGTACAAGTATTGTTTAACAATAAGTCACTCTTGATTAACACTAGCATTCTTTAACAACAAGGAATTTTTGACCAAGACAAAAAAATTATATAGGTTGTGATAAAAAGATCACGAGATTTACTCACTAAAGTGAGGTTGCATTTTTTGACGTTTACAAAGTTAAATAGTATTTTCTAGTTTGTTAGATGAACACAACAATGTTCTTATAAAACTTGTATAATTTAGTGTGTACATGACTAGCGTTAAAGCCTAAATCCTAAACTTTCTCAACTAGTGTTAAAACTAACTTTTAGTTTCTCGACCTCTATTGGGCCCATATTATTTTTCATCTTTTGCCAAATGTTTAGGCACAACTTTTTCCATATATACACTCATACTTTTACTTTATGTAACACATTATCATTTTTACGTTTACATAATATACATTTCACTTTCACACTTCATTATTCTTATTCTCTCTTTTCTCTGTTCTCTCTCATCGCGATTAGGGTTCTTCATTCTCTCTGCCTCTCACATTCATTGTTTCTCTGTTGGCTTGTTTCTTTATCTTCATTTAAGTGAAGAGCTCGGTTGCGCCTTTCTGGATTTTTTTCACCTTTTTTACTTTTTTCGGTGTTCTTCTTTTCTGTTTTCTTTTTTCTTGTTGTGTTTCTCTCTCTGCAAATCTTGACTATTTTTCTTGTAGATAATGACTGACGAAAGCATTACTTCGTCTTCCTAATTGAAACAACCAGTGAGTAGCTACTTGTATTTGCATCCTAGTGAGAATCCCACTATCTCATTGGTTTCACCAGTCCTCGACTTGACCAACTACTATTTATGGAGTCGTTCGATCACTTAATTCTTCTTATTCTCTCTTTTCTCTGTTCTCTCTCATCGCGATTAGGGTTCTTCATTCTCTCTGCCTCTCACATTCATTGTTTCTTTGTTGGTTTGTTTCTTTATCTTCATTTAAGTGAAGAGCTCGGTTGTGCCTTTCTGGATTTTTTTCACCTTTTTTACTTTTTTCGGTGTTATTCTTTTCTGTTTTCTTTTTTCTTGTTGTGTTTCTCTCTCTGCAAATCTTGACTATTTTTCTTGTAGATAATGACTGACGAAAGCATTACTTCGTCTTCCTAATCAAAACAACCAGTGAGTAGCTACTTGTATTTGCATCCTAGTGAGAATCCCACTATCATCATTGTTCTCAGTGCCAAAAACAAAGTCGAATTCATTCTCGGCACTCATTCTTGTCCACCAAAGAATAACCCTATCTTTTCAACTTGGTCACATTGTAATAACATGATAGTTTCCTGGTTAGTTCACTCCGTTTCTCTCCCTATTAAACAAAGTGTTATATGAATAAATGTTACTCTTGATATCTGGAATAATTTAAAATCTAAATATTGTGAGAGTAATTTATTTTGTATTTCTAATTTGCAACTTAAGGTTGCCTCTTTAATATTTTAAATCGTTGAATTGAATTGTTATATTACTTCTCACGTTTTATTTGAAATGGGTTTGAAATAAAATTGTAAAAAAAACCACTATTAAGATTAATGATATATTATTTATTTTTGAAACTTGATAATTTTATAATGATTTTATTTTTAAAAGATGTGTTAAGAATAATATATTATAAAACTACCTTGGATTAAAACTATCTGTTACTGTAATGGGTTAAAGTACCCCTTTTTTTTTCTTATGATTAAAGAAAATCTTAGACGAAAACTCTTAAGTAATGTAGAATCGACATTATTAGAACAATCTCAAAGTAATGAAAGGTTAAGGAATAAAAGTGACAGAAATAAATTGATACTTTGATATGACCACAAGTCACCCAATAAATTTGTGTAGACTCGATCATTATTCTAATTAAGTTGTATTTTTTAGATTCATTTTGACTTTTTATCCTGCTAACGGGTCAACAAATTATTTTGACATGCTTTAAAAAAGTAAGAAAAATATTTTTGCATAACAAACTTAAAATAAAATATGTATTTTTATAATTTAAGTCATATTAATGACATTAATTTTAATTTTAAATATAATGATTTAATATATAATTACAATACATGGATATGTTTTAATAAAATATTTTTTTCATAATTTTATTACAATAAATTTATTATTTTTTATATATATGTTTCTTATTTTTAATTTTTAATTTTGGTTTAAATACAATTTCCAAATAAAATTTAACATAAATTTAAAAATTTAAATTTGTACCTTTTCTAATTACCTTTCAATATTGTATTGTTTGAAGATAATGAAAAAAAATCAAAAGATGATTTATGTTTATAATTTCTTTCTTAATTAAAAGTTCATATATTTGATTTATTCCTATATAATAGAATAGGGTATTTATTACTATAAAATGAAAAAAAAAACTTTTTGTTAATAAATTTTACCTACATCTTAAGTTCCTGAAGAAGAAAAGAAAGAGTTCTAATATCAATCAAATATGAAGAAATCTAAACAAAAAAATCACTAACTTTTAATAACCTAATATTTCAAGAGAATTTTATCCATTAATCTAGACACAAACTTACATTAATATATATTGAGTTAACTTGGTAATGTAGTTTTTAGCGATAAGATCAGTATTACACGATTTCTCGTAATACTTCAAGTAAGAACAATCATTTGCAAATCACTAAAAAATATTATTAAAAAAATATATATATATTTACAAATCACATAAAAAATATTATTAAAAAAGAAAAATACAAAAATATGTTAGTTGTGTTAGTTGAGTTGCGCTTTGTTGATATATTGTTACGAAACTTTACGTTTTTGCGTTTTGTAAAGGGAGAGGTGTTTTTTAACCTCTTGTATAAAAAAAAAACTTGTTAATGTATATATACTTGAAAGGAAACCATAAAATTTGGGTAAAAAAAATTTGAAAAGGATAAATTTTAGTGAATGGAAGAAAAAAGTGTGCACCCACCACACACCTAAAAGTTGAAGTTCTGACCTAAGAGAGAAATAGAAAAAGGAAGAAGAAAGGAGGAGAGGATGGTGGTGGTGGTGGAATTGAGTGGCATACAGAGGATTTATTAATTACCACTCACTTCTTGGTTGGGATCATAGGACCTGGAAAGCAACTTATGAGTGAGTTCATCATCACTTTCAGAGACTATCAGTAGCAAGGTTCTACAAATTCCATAAAAATAATAACCCTTTATCTCCTCTTCTTTTCTCAATCAATTAGTTCTTATTCTTTCCACGTAAGTAACATTGCTTCAACATTTTTGTGTGGTTATCAATGAATGCAGGAGAAGATTCTGTAGTTAATGGAATCTGCGTTGCTTGTGCTGCTGCTGTGTAAAACTTTTCGATACAAAATTATGTCACTGTCATGTGTTCTTCAACTGGCATAACTTCATTCTAGATTTTCATATCCAATCATTTTTAAAAACTGTACTTACAAATAAGGTTTGAGAAATTTTATATTTTTAAGAATTTTTGGTTTTTGATAAAACACTAAAATATAGCTTTTATTACCTTTTTTTTAGGGTTTGGGGCTTTGTTAAGTGTTTTTTTAGTACGAGGATAAAGTAAAATTTTGTGTAAGGATTGAACTATTCTAAAATGGTTCATATTTGTTGATTTTTTATTGTTGATAATTTTTTATTTTTTTTAAATAGTTATTATTATAAATACTTTAAAACACTTTTTTATTAATCTGGAAAAGTGTGATTGAATGGAATTTAATTAAACATAGGATTTTGTATAAATAATTTTGAATATGAGTATTGTAGTGTTAATGTAAAAACATTTTTATAGAAAATATGAGGCAAGGGAATGGTATTCTTCTGAGGTAGGAAGTTCTTTGGGCTAAAAGAAAATACCCACACAAGACTTTCATACAATAGAAGGTGATCAATAATTGAGAATAAGATACATCAGATTCTTTCTTTGATTTTTTTTTAAGAGAGTTGTAACATTTTTAAATTATCCAATTTTATTTTTTTTCTGATAAAAGGTATCATCTAAATACCCTAGGTCTGAAAAAACATTTAGAAAGTTATTAAGTATATGGTTAATTACGTAAAAAAAGTATCTAATTGATACTTGCTAACATAATAATTAAGGGAATTAAATACGATTTAGACCACTCATCCTACTTATTGTAACTTTAATTTCTTCCCCTAAAAAGGTTTCACTATTCTTTCATCCTCTTCACTTATCAACATCACTCTTTCTTTCCTTTATATGGTCCATGGTTGTAGTTTTTCCTTTTATTTGAATGGATAAAAGCTTGCACTTTGAGGATTAAAAGAATTTGTATAGAGACCACAGGTATCATCTATCATAACCCTTAAACTTAAAACTACATTGTATATAAAATAAGATATATTTGAAAGAAAAAGTACAAGACAAGGAACCTTACCTATGAAAATGGAACTCTTTGCAAAAAGCTTTGTTCATTTTTGGAGGGAATACGGTTGTCAATGGAGAACACGATGTTAATAGATTGTGGTCACTCGTAGGAGGGAACCTTGGTTGCAATTGTAGTTTATAATGCCTTCCACGTACAATTGTTTTTCCCTTCACACGTTCACACACTCTCAACCTCATTCTCTTATATATTCTTTTGATAATTATTGTACTGGGACGATCGATCCACCTAATGAGTCAGTTGGAAACTCGACCATTCAATCAATCAACCGTAATGAAAAGGTCACGTGACTGACCAATCCATGACGACGAGTCATGGATTGACCAAGTCAGCAGAGTTAATCCACAATTAAGAGTTGTTTAACACAATCTTAAACATGAATCAACCTCCTAATCCGACCCACCAACGAAGGCCCATTAAGGTAATATAAATAATACAAATTTCAAGAACCAGGTACGTCATTATCTACGGTACTCTAACATCCTAGTGCCAACACCCTGATTGATTTGAGCGTTAGAGTGTCTTCTGCAGGTACTATCCCAGCCTGTTAGACCAGACGACCGAGAGGAAAAAAGAGAGCAGGAAGCCAGCAGTAATCGTGACCGACCAAAGGAAGTAGAAGAGCAATCGTTCTCCATACCCAACCCCATTCCAGAACAATTATTAACTAAGAACTGAATCTTATACTTTCGTATAATTTTTAACTAATAAAACAAAGTCTAATGTTTCTCCTATTCAATTCATTTCAACCTTCAAAACCACACTCATTACTCATTCTTTTGTCCTTATTATCCTCCTTCGATTATCACATATGTTTTTCTTCTCTTGATAGATGAATTATATGCGAAGCATGACGTGAAACCTTAGTTCCCACCAACAATAACTAGTATCCCAAATTTAATGGTTTTTGTTTTCTATTTTCCTTTTAGAAATTCAGTAATCAGCTTAAAAGTTTGGTTATTAGGAAGGGAGAAACATAATTTTTTCTTGATTTGAAAAAATAATAATAATACAATTTTCTCATCCTTCAATTTATTTAAGGAATTATTCGTTTTAGAGTTTATAATTTTATTATCATTTTATTCTTAAGAAATATATAAAAAAACTAAAAAATAAAGATGTATTTAAATTAAATTTTAACTGACTCTCAATTAATGTGGTAAACACTTTCTTTGAAAAATGAAACAAATAAACAATAGACAGCAGTGTATGCACTTACATGGTAAATAACTTGTACATTATTACATGCACTTACAATTTGATAATTCTTAGCCATTCAACTTCGCATCTTCCATCATAATTCGAAATACAATAAGTTTATTGCATCATGCAATAGTTATGCTACTTTATAAATTAAAATAATACTGATTTTAATTAAATGATAGTGTAAAATACATTGAAAAAAAGAGTTATGAAACAATTCGATTAAGATTTATATTACTTAAAATTTATTTTCATTACTCAAAAAAAGTTTTTTTTTTCTTTTGAAGAAAAGAAAGAAAAATACCGATGTAAATGTCTTTTAGCAATAATTTAAGTAAGGGAAACTCAATTAAAATGAAATAATTTGGAGCTATAAAATTTGGACTATAGATAATTTTGTTTTTTTTATCATATATATAAAACAAAAACTTAAATGTTTTCAACGATCAAACTTTTAAATTTCATATAATAGTCTTTTTGGGGAGAAATATACTCTTTAAATAATAGGTAAATATCAATTTCAAAATTTGTGAACTAAAACTCTTATACTTTTTTCTTTTTCTTCCGGTATAAAAAGCATACTAATAACATTTTTTCCAGTAGAAGTCTCAATGGCACGTAATATATGATTCTAATATGTGTTCTTAGCTAAATGAAATCATACTGAAAGTATATATAAGGCTCATGTGGGTTTGTTAGAATAGCTAGATTGAATTTTATTCCTAAAGTATAGAATGTAGAATATTTGAATAGTTTTGTTTATATTATTTTTAAAGAAATGAGAGACTTACACATGACATGTACAAGGAAGTCAATCCCAATTTAAAAGAAAAAAAAACAATAGTGACATCAAACTAAGTAGGTAAACTACAAAGTTTGACTTTGATCACTACATTGACTAATAAATGACTTTAATTATCTAACTAATTCTATGAATTGGCCTTATCAACTACCATATGTCAATAATGTATTCATAAACAACCTATTTTGATATATAGTTTTCAAAACACTCTAATTTGAGATAAAAGAAAACATTTGAAAAGATGAAAAAAAAAGAGAAAAGTGAATCTATAGGTGCAATTTTGTCTTTTATTTACTAAAATGGAAAAAAAAAAAATTGTTACATGATTGATATTCTAATAGAAATGTATTGGCACGACCAGACGTATCAGTGAGACGTATCAGTGAGTTGATCAGATAGAAACCATCTGGCCACTCGACCAGGATAAGAAGGTCGCGTGGCAACATGTGACCGACCGACCCATGACGACGAGTCATGGGTTGACCAAGTCAACAAAATTAATCTATAATTAAGGGTTGTTTAGCACAACCCTAAACGCGAACCAACCTCCTAATCCGGCCCACCAACGAAGACCCACTAAGGTAATATAAATAGCGCAGATTCCAAAAACTAGGTACATCATTATCTACAGTACTCTGACAACCGAGTGCCGACACCCTAACAAATTTGATCGTCAAAGTGTCTTTTGCAGGTACCATCCCAGCCTATACTACCAAACGACCGAGAGGAAGAAGGAGGAGCAGGAAGCCAAGAAAGACAGTGACCGACTGAGTGGAAGAGCAAGACAAACGTTCTCTAGGCTCCAACACCCGTTTGAGGGTGTTGAGAACAAGAACAACTTCGTAAAAGAAAATTCATGATCAAGTAACACGACTTCTAATATAAAATTATTTTTTAACTCAAAACGTGTGATCAAACTACGACTTTCATGTTAAATTGTATGATGAATAAGTTGTGAGGCCTAAAAACAATTTTAATTAACAATGACTTCGTTCCTGCGAAAAATTACTTATGCCGAATAGCTACTAAAGTCATACACGTATAAAGCACAACTTTAATATAAATTTTGAATAATAGAAATGTGCAATGGAATGACTGATTTTACATACAAATTATAATAAATGACTTATTAAAATTTATATTAATATGGATATTATTATTAAAATAATAATAATAATTATAAGTATCATAATAATCGTTATAATAAAAATAATTATTATTATAATATAATGACAAAATTTATCTATGAATTATGATTATAAATATGTAGTGAAATGTAATTTTTTAGTGATTAATTATGAGTAAATATTTCAAATATTTAACAATTCAGTTAAATTATTTCACATTTCAATTTTTTTTAATTAATCCAAAATTTCAGTAATAATAACACTTTTTTTTTTATAAAATTGAAATAATTATTACAGTAAATGAAGATGATGAATATTCCTTGCCTGATGTGATGCTTTAATGTAGTGTACGTAATAAAAAAAGGTTTTGATAAACCCTACTTGTAGAGAAAACTGAATATAAAAATAAACTTTTATTCACTTATATATTAAAGAGTAAAATACATGGTGTATATATAAGAGAAAGATTAAGACCTAACTAAAATAGAAAAGGAAAGTTGGGCCAAAGAAACAAAGCCCAATAATTTACAATA
>Ga0123342_1006992_pt1 | contig 15231 bp, 6 predicted proteins | sample Turbeawhitnodule_FD_89960 | JGI IMG/M metagenome (GOLD analysis project Ga0123342, IMG submission 89960) | Root nodule microbial communities of legume samples collected from Mexico - Turtle bean Mexico white nodule | ecosystem: Host-associated > Plants > Roots > Nodule | place: Mexico: Nepantla... | reverse complement strand
TATATATATATATATATATATATATATATATATATATATATATATATATATATATATATATATATATATATTAAGCTGTGTTTGAATGGATAATCAACCCATTTTTAGAGTTTTTAAGGTAATGAAGTGGAATGGTTTAGGATGGGAACCCAAACTACCTTACCACTCTTAACTTTCAAATTTCCCTACTCTCTCATTTAGAGGGTTTTGGATGGAATACTACTTTTTATATTTGGAGGCAGTTATCCATAATTGTAATTTACTCCACTCAAGTAATTATCACCTTTACTTCCAAACAAATGTAAGGGGATCCCCACCATACCCTCATTAAAAATTTTCAAATAGAGTGGTACCTTACAAAGTGCTTCATCCTCTTCAATATTTCCAAACATAGCTGTAAACTTAACTTCACCTGTATGCTTCTATAACCTCAAGCACCTTACAGACAGAAATCACTTTTGACTACCTTCGTTGAAAGTGTGACATTTGGATATTAAAATTACCGCTTTCACAATTTTCTGAAACATTTATTGATGCACACATCTGTCATTTGATTTTATGAAAAATTTCTACAAAGTATTTAACCATTCTGCATTATATCTCCAGTGGAATGCTTGTCCAGGATCCTTCAAAGGGAAATGACGTGGATGCAATTTTCAATCAAGCTAGGCAACTGGGCGCTGTTGAAAGGCCTCTTGATCAGCTTCAGGAGCCCCCAAGGTCAACTAGCTTTGCTGGAACTGGCAGGTTACTCTCAGGGGAAACTGCACAGTCTACTACTAATCAGCAACCCGAGTCTGTTGTTCACAACATTGTTTTCTGGAGTAATGGTTTCACTGTAAATGATGGACCTTTGAGGAGATTGGACGACCCTGAAAATGCCTCATTTTTAGAGGTGATGGTATTTAGGATTCTGATTCCTTCATGGGTTGAGGGTAAAATGATTTGGAAGTAATGAGGTTGTGTTCCAGAAAATGCAAATTCTGATGTTAGAGGACTTAGATTTTGGTGGATAATGTTCAGGAAATAATGAAACACCGTAACAAATTTCTCATACAATTCACCTTTTTATTTTCATTTTCAGAAATCAAGCATATTTTAAGTATTCTATCAGTTGCTTTCATAATTTAATGGCCATGTAAGAATGCTACCTCAGAGACATGTTTGGGCTACTATTACTTTCTTACTGGTTACATAAAATGGTTTCTTTGTGCTTAATGATATTTGCTATTTTCAATGCAGAGCATAAAAAAATCTGAGTGTCCCAAAGAGCTTGAACCTGCAGATAGGAGGTCATCTGTTAATGTTAACCTCATAAGGAGGAACGAGAACTATCCTGTAAGTTTCCTGTTAGTTTTTGCCCAATTTACTATTAAACCACAATGAATTTACTCTTGGAGCTTTTGAACTTCTGCATTTTGAAAAGCAATGCAATCTTGTTGTACATAATTACTGGCTTCTGAAATCGAACATGCCCATTGTGTAAATTATAAGTAACTTGGTCATGCTTACAGGAACCCGTAAAGCAGTCTGTTCCCTTTCAGGGAGTGGGAAGAACTCTTGGAAGCAGCTCTACATCAGTGGCTCCTGACCCAACTGCTGCCTTAACACCTCCAACCACAGCGCCAACTCCTTCTGCAGGCCTGGTTGTTGATCAATCACTGCCATCAACCTCAATACAAGTCAGGCTGGCTGATGGAACCCGCTTGATATCACATTTTAATCTTCACCACGTGATCAGTGACATTCGTGCCTTCATTGATGCATCTCGACCTGGTGGTCGGCAGAATTATCAACTTCAGATGATGGGTTTCCCCCCAAAGGTTCTAACTGATGAAACTAAGACCATAGAACAGGCTGGACTGGCAAATTCAGTTGTCATACAGAAATTCTAGCAGACTGCTTTTTCATGGTATTAGTCTTTACTGGTTAAATGCTGCATTGAAGGTGTCCAGTTTTATAGGGACATTGTAGAGATGAGGTACTGTTATTACCATAAAGTAAAAAACAGATAGGAATATCCCCCAGTGTTGGGGTACATTTTGCTTTTGTTGCTCAATGTTTACCAAGTAATCAGTTTGCTTTAGAAACAGTTTGGATGGCTTTGCTTTGGACATTCTATATGCTATGATAATTCTGTTGTGTCCTCTTTCTAGCTGGGCCTAGTCACTGAACTTTCATATTATTGAACACTTCACTGAAATATAGGATAATCCTCGGTCACTCAATTCAGTTTTTGAAAATGTGCTACCAACTACCAATTTTGGTTATACTATTGCTTCTAATTGCAGGACACATTTACATACACACATATATACAGGGCTAGTATATATATAATCCAATGATTTTAGGAGAAGCAATATTGAATAGAGAAAGTTTCATTTTTTTTGTCTCATTTAGTTGAAAGGAAAGCAAAACAACCTGTATATGATTGCATCATATTTACATTTATTTTTATTCATTCACATATATTGTCATTTTGTCCTTATATATATGATTCCAAAGAAAACTGTAAATAAGGACAATTAGACGCTTCACTGTCCAATATATGATCGTTAAAATTATAATCTTTTTTCATCTTTGAGAATCAGTTTGTATTTTTTATTTATTTTGCTTTCATTTTCAAAAGGAATCCGTATTTGAAATACATTTTAACAACCATTCTGATTCTATTATTGAAATGTATGATTTGATGTATGTTTATAATTGGCGTTTAAAAAGCTAGGTTATGCTAATAGTAACTGTAACCTTCATTATTCTGGAAAGGTTATTCTCTGTGCCGGAGTTTGTTGGTCGCGAGGAAGTTATGTCCCTTGAAATTTTTTAATTTTTTAAAAATCATGTACAGAGAAATATAATTTAAAAAATTAAATATGAATCATGCGAGTGAGAAAAATGTAATATGCAATTATTTGAAATTTTGTTTTGTATTCATACTATTGTATTTAATTATCTGCATAAAGATCTAATCATTAATATTTGTTCTGATCAATATGATCTTATCTCTCACACAACAATAATGAGAATTTTTATCTCTAAATGTTAATATTATTAGGAATATATGTTTTATGTATTGTAATTTTCTAACTACAAATTTTCTTTTAAGTTTTATATATTTTTTACTTAAATATGTTTTTTATTACTTTTGCAATTATACTGCTAAAGATGCTTCTAATTAAATATCTCTCACATATTACTTAAATAAGTTCAAAAGAAGGATTTCAAGAATAATAAATATAGGTGGAAAAGTAGGATTGAAACAGCATATGTGGGGGTGTAAAAACAGGGTTTAAGGGGAGTATAAATGCTAATTAAAAAATAATTTAGGGGCGCTTAGAGAGGCCAAGTGTAAATAGCAATTACCCAACCCAAAAGAGTACAAATGTAAATAGCAATAACCCAAACTGAATTACGAAGTAACACCATCGGCAGCGCCAGCGGCCCATTTTAATCTTGCTCCGGTGGTAATGTTTAGGCCCTAAATACTAACGAGTGATAAGTTATGTTGCTCCCCAAAGGCATTTTGCAAAGAAAATGTTAACAATATATATTTTTATCACTCATTAAAATTTAAATTTGTGAGTTTCACTGCTTATTTAAGGACTTTTCTGATTATACGATTTTCAATAATTTTCAACTAATGAGAAAGTGAGTGTTAAAAAAGTGTGTTATGACTCCTCTTATCAAATTTCATTCAAGTGGTGTGACATGACACATACCAGACACAAAAATAAAAGCTAGAAACCTAAAAATGTTGCAGCCATTCAAAAGAACAACAAAGGATATTCATTGTGAAAATAATTGTGAAAGGCGTAATAAAATCCTGACCATTTTCTTTCGTCCAACCAGACAGAGATTAACATTTGAATTGGAAATAAAGGTGAATGTCTTGGGAACAATGTCTACTAACCACAATCTAGTATTGGAACCTCAAAAGATGTTGAAGAGAAGAAGACCCAAAAGGCACACTATTAGAGCCATTCCATTTGGCAGAAAAGGTAGATAGATATGCTTAGGAGAAAAAGCAAGATTTGATTTATGTTGGAAAATTGTGAGCCAAACACTAGTGATGAAATATCAATTACACATCGCACCAACTTTTGAAGTAGCAAGGTGCCTTCTGACTAAGTGAAATAAATTAACCATATGAAGATAGTGAAGATGGATGGAAGAAGGTACTAACATGTGGGGACTTTTCTCCTTATCATCTTCTGTGGTGTATAGATAATGTGCAATTGCAAAGGTGCCATGGACCCACCACTCCTTTCTCATCATTTATTCTTCTACCAAACTCTTCTTAGATAATTTAATAATCTTCTTAATTAATACTATATCATATACCTAAACCAGGGAAAAGCCAAATGTTTGGTTTGGTGCATATAATTCTATCCCTCCACTTTTATTTAATATCATAGGAGAAGACATTATTTGAATATGGAATCAAACCTTCAAATTGAGGTTCAAGAACTGTAGTTTTATTTGTTGGGGCTTAAAGGTTGATAAACATATAAAAAAAAATGTAAAACAAGAAAAAACACACACACACACACAAAAAAATCAAATCAAATTAAATCATATTAATATTATACATTTTGCTTTGGATCGGTTTTCTATTATAAAATTATTAAAAATAATTACAGAAAATTTTAAAAGCACTTATTACAAGAAAATTGCAAAAGCATCTTTCTTGGTGAAAAGTTGTAAAAACACTTTTTTGATTGTAAAAATATTTTTTTTAAATATTAAATATTTTATAATAAAGAAATGTTAAAAGGAAAGATATGTTAGAAATTTGTTTCATAATTCTTGGTATATTCAGAATTTTAACTTTTTCATATTAATAATATAATTAAAAATTAATATATACATATATATAATACTCTAGAGACATAATCCTATATATTATAAGTTGTTAAATAACTCTAAATATAATAAATATTTCTTTATTTTTCAGTTTGCAATCATTTACTTCTCGATTCAATTTTTAACACTATGTTATAATGGTCTTCTTTTGGAGATCAAGAACCAAAAAGAAAAGGTGAAAAAAAAAAAAGATTAGACACACCCTAGATCCATTTGGCCGAAGTAACAAGTTCATTTTTATCTGAGCTTGAATATAATAGACGTTTACTTTTTTGAATCTACCACAGGCGTTTAGAAAGTGGGAAAACCAATGATATCTACTAGCTAGCATAAAAAGTAACCACAAATGATAGCTTAGGGATGGTAATATCAATCAAATAATAGCACCAAATTATGCTTCAACGTTGATGTTGATGTTTATTGTCATTGCTTTGAATCACTGCCCTCAGTTAACACCATTCTAAAAGCTGCATGTCTCCTTAAAGCCTCTTATCACACTGTTAGTAACCATCTTTTGGCTGTTTCGTTTAAAAGTATATATACTACGTAATACTTTTCTGATTGATTTGCCTAAAATCAAAAGTTTAGTAATTGTCATTTCCCTTCTGGTGCAAAACACACTAATTTAACCACACACGCATGGACCCTACCCAATATTTTCTATTAACCATATGCATGGACGATACTGACTCGTGTTATTTTTTCTATTATAATATAATTAAACCATAGTAACCATGTAACTTTTAAGACAGTTATTATTAAAATCGATAAATTTGTCACATGTAATATAAACTATTTACTGAAATTAATATATTGTAGTCTTTTATTCCTTCTTTATGTCTTAATCAGCATGCAGAGCTTGCGTAGGTAGCAGCACATTAGTCCCATGTTTGGTTTGATGAAATGAAAAGAAGGGGTATTGGAGTGTGTTTGTTTAGATGACAGAAGAAAGAAAGAAAGAAGAAAAGTAAGAATGGAATGGAGTGCATAGGGAAAGTTTCTTCACATGTAAGCAAATGAAATGAAGAGATCATGAAAGACTGATTCTGTGGTCTTTTCTTTTCTTGAACAAAGAACAGAAGCTAGCAGCGTAGAAGAGAAGACAGAGAAGAAAATTAAGAAACGAAAGAAAATGGTGCGAACTGTCGCTGTTGGCAAAAGCAGAAGGCAATGAAGGCAGCAGATAGCAAGGAGAGAATGGCATTGGAGAGGGTTGCATTGCATGTGATGTGAGAGTGTGTGAATCATCCACCAAGTCTACTCAAACTTCTGCACCTTCTAATATATACTACGTAACGTACGCAAGAGTAATTCATCATTCTTTTATCATTCTTTTTCCTTTTCACAAATTATTTATCTTTATTGAACAATGAAATTTGAAAGGACACATGAAATCTGAAACGACATGAATAATCATATCTATATTGTTTTAGACCGGTGATCAACTCATTTAAAAATGTTTACTTTACCTCAATTAAATGTTTGATTTTTGGATAACATCTAAATCTGATTTTGTTTGTTTTACTTATTCTGAATGGTGCATTGATAATGTGGCTGGTATGTTTTCAATTAAGTGAATTTTTGTAAGGTTTATTCCTTTAACTAGGGTGTTTGTTGTTTTAAGTTTATAAGGATTAGGTAGGTTAGAAGGAGTTTTGAGAAACGGTCGTATTATGGTCATGTATAAGGGTTGAATTACTCCTAAAATAGTTCATATTTATTTTATTTTTTTTATCGATAAAAAAAGATATATCAAAGATACCATAGTAACACACAAAAACATTACGTGTCATGATTATTTTAAATTATATATAAAAAATTATCTATTAAAGAGTTTAATTAGATCAATGTGAAAAACTAACACTACAAGAAAATCATGAAATAAAAACTAAATTTTAGAGACCAAAATAATTAGTTACAATACTAAAATAGAGACCATTTTAGAAACTAAAAAGAAATTGGTTTCTAAATTAGTTTCTATTATTGTTAAATAGTTTCTAAATTAGTATCTAATTAGCAACTAAGGTTTTAACTACCAATTATTTAGTTTATAAATTTGGTAGCAAAAACTTTGGTTGCTAATTAGATACCAACTTAGAAACTATTTAACAATGATAGAAAATAATAGAAACTAATTTAAAAACCAAATTTCTTTTTAATTTCTAAAATGGTCTCTAATTTAGTTACTATTACAACTAATTATTTTGGTTTCTATAAATTGGTTTATATTCCATGATTTTAATTAAGCACTTTACAGTATTAAATACGAGTTAGACCGTTACATATTTGTTACAATTATTTTAATAATTTTATTTTTAAATAGTCTTTTATTACTTTCTTTTTTATAGAATATATGTCGAGTCTTTATAAATTTAATTAAAATAATAAAATTAAGTCCTTAAAAACTTAATCAAAACAACAAAATTATGAGAGTTCTTTATATGATTCTATTATAAACATCATTCGTAACATCATGAGTTATTTAAACTCACAATCAATATTTATATATTCAAAAAAATCATCTATAAACATGATTAGTCAAATATATAAATTTAAATATATTTTTACTCAATATAAAAATAATATAATTTATTTATCTAAATTTTTTTAAAAAAACTAATTTACATAAGAAATTTTATTCTCTTATTTTTCTTTTATAAAATTTTCGTGTTAGGCATCATTATGCAACTTGACATCTTAGCTAAGCTGACACTTCAAGAAACAACAATCATCTGCCATCACATGAAAAAAAAATTATTCTCTTCTTAAAATCATTATCGAATAAGACACTTTAGTTGATATTTATTTAGAAATATATTAACAACTTAAAAAAATGAAAATAAATAAAAACATTCATAGTAATAATATATAATATAAAATATTCATGATTATATATGATTGTTTATTTTGTTTATAATTATAATAGAAACTTAAAAAATAAATTTTTAATTGTTAAAAAATTATTGTATTTATTCTTATTAACATTTTTTGAAATCATGCTAGAATTATATGTTAGAAATCCAAAAAATAATTTTTAAATTGAACATTTTAGTGTCATTTGTGAAACTATTTTGAACGATAATTTTAGTTGGGGTGTTTTGTTTTCATCACTTGTATATGACCCAAATATTTATTATTTATATTTATTTACTGTTAAAAAAAATTAATAGGCATGTTCAAGTTTCATAATTTCTTAAGGGTGACCAAAAGGATTATCCACTTCAGAACACCTTCAACATTCTCAGGAAGGAGGATGCAGTATTTGGGGATTTTTGTTCTGTTTGTGGTTCCAGGGTTTTTATCAAAGTTATAAAGGATGTATTCTTTATCCCATACTCATATGCTTGTTTTTGTCAGTCATTATTGAACACTTTATTTTAATAGAATTATTTTCTATTTATAAATAATTTTTAATTTTTAAATAATATTATTTATAAAATAAAAATAAAAATCAAATCAAATAATTTTTTATTCAAAATATAATTTAAATAAAATCATAATCTAAAATATTAATGTGAGCAAATTTAAATTTCCTAATAAAGAAATTTAAATAAAGTTGTGACACTAAGTATAAGTTTAAATAAATTATTTTTAATTATTCTATCTTTATAAATTCAAGTAAAAAACATAAATTTATAAAAATCAATCTCTAAACCATTTTTAACTATTACAATTTTTCTTAGAAGCAACTTTAAATTTAAATAAAAATTACTAGCAAGTGATACAAAGCATTCTTATTAAAATTGAAATGAAATATTAAAAAGTAAGTTTTTTAAATTAATATGCAATATATTATATTGTTTTTAATATTAACGTGAAAGAATGTGAAAATATTGTAATAAACATATACCTTTTACATAAGAAAAAAAAAGTAATTAAAATAAAAAAAATCGTTAACACAGTTAAACATGTTTAATATTAGTATCATACTATAATAACGCATTAGACGGTTTGCTCAAACTTAATATTACTAAATATTCCTAATAAACAATATTTTATATTCTTATCAAACGATCATAATTAAAGATAATCACCATGATATGAGTATTGATTAAAATTAGAATTTTGTACGGGGAGTAAAAGTGGTATGGTTACATGAAATGAACTCCAACAAGTAGAGCATGACAAAGATCTACGCTGATGAGTAAGGAATAAAAGAGAAATGCGAATTCAAATGCAGAAATACATAAATTAATCTAAAGCTATAAATATATACCATTTTTAAAACAATTCGATAATTCATTTGTTAAAATATTTTATTTCTATCGCTTAAATGGAGTTCTTCATTTTCTCATTTTCTTGACTCAATTTTCGGTGTGTCACAAGTAAAGACATGTACTTGTATAAATCATAAATATAAGTATTTTTTTTATTAGTGTTTGGACTTCATATAATATTTAATTTTTATTATATAATTTATCTATTTTTTATTTTTTTACTTCAATTGTTATTGTGTTATGTTTTGTATCGAAGGAGGTGACGGTCTTTTCTTTCTCAAGATGACTGGCACAGAAAAGATGTTGTTTTGAATTTTACTCGAGTAAATATTTGGGATCTGCTACTGGATTTTGACTTTATGGAAATTTCAATTTATGGATTTTTGTTTGTATTAGATTCACTTGAATTGTGTTTGAATTTAGATTGATGAAACTTAATGAACAAGCATCATAATTAAAAATAGAATCTCTTATGTAAACTAAATAAATTATTTCATTATCATATTTATTTATTTGTTTACGGAAAAGTTTAGAGTTTATGGGTTTCGGATTTATGAATGGAATCTTTCTTAGATTAGTTGAAATATTTCTTATATACTTTAATATTTATTTTATTATTTTTTTGATAAAAAAATATTCTAACTCAATAACTTGATTTAGCCCATAGTTATGGTTTCAAATAACCATAGTTTATATAGTAAATTTTTTTAACTAATATTTATTGTATTTATTTTAAAATAATAAAAGTTTTCATTAGCTCAAGCTAGAATATCAAAAGGTTAAAATTAAAAGAAATTTAGCTAAACTTTCAAGTGCATCAAATAAAGTTCATGAATTTATAAAAAATATGCAAATAAACTGTAAAATTCATCAATTTAAAGCATTTTGCACATCAGGTAAAATCTAGGTTGATATAATATATTTGATCAAATATTGGTTATATTTCATTATATCAGTGACAATCACATCGAGTTGATTACAATCATGCAAAATAGAAAACCTGTGATAGAACATGTGTGTGTATATATTATATCTTGTTGCGGAAATAAATCAATTTTGGGTTGAACAGAAAGATATTCGTATTCGAGATATTGATGTTCGTGCTCGCATATTTTTTAACGGGTTCCAACCTATTTTTTAATAAAAGAAATAGATAATCAATTTAACAATAATAATATTTTTTATCAATAAAAAATAAATAAAATAAAATGAGATATATGAAATTAATTCTCAAATAAAATAAAAAATCATCAGGTGAATTTGTTTAATACAAGTCAACAAATTAATTCTCAAATATATATGAAAAATAAATCACATCAAAATAAATCGACAACTCTTATAAGATTCTATAAAGACCCTCATAATCAATTTTCAAAGGCAAAATACAATAAATACAAAATAATCTCTAGTAACAATCGAAATCTCACTATAATAATATATAGATTACAAGACCATTAGATATCATCATCGAACAAAAGTAAAAAAAAATCTTACTCAACCAAAAAATATATTTTTTTTCAAACCTATAATATTTACCTACCTAGTATTCTAACCGACAACAACAGTAAAAATAATAATTTGTACAAATAATACAATAATTTCTAACAAATAGTTAAATAGTTAGTAAAATATATTTTTTAAATACTTCATACAAGGAATTCCAAACATCAATTCAAATATGAGAAGTACATCAATATTTCTTGTAATCCAAAATAAATATTTTCTTTTGAACCACATTAAAAAAAACATTATAAATATAATTCTTAGTATCGTCATTACAAAATTAATTCACTTTTCATACATATAATATGGTTTAAAAATTATTAGAGTTTACGAGTTAGATGATCTGTGCAATCATGAGCTTTACTATTGTTTTTGCGTATGCATAACTAAATATTATTATTTCTCATATATCACGTAGTATTTAAATATGCTATATAAATACAAATAGTGTTTTATATAATCTATTAAAATGAAAAAAAAAATGTTTAACTCGACCCTTATTCAGTAGGTGAAATTAAAGAAATGATCTGTTTTATGTCTAATCATGGAAATGTAGATGGAGGTGACTTAAAGTATGAGAAGGGAGAAAAAAAAAGGAAAGCTATTGTAGGGTTGGTGTCCCAGCTATGAGACTATGCCCCCACCCACTATCACACCTCGCTCCAGTGACGTCTCTCATCTTTCTGTCGCTTTTTCTCATTACCCATTTCCCTCTCTCTTCTTTCCAACCCTAACCCTAATATCAATCTAACCCTAAACCCTAACCCTGACCCTAATATCAATCTAACCCTAAACCCTAACCCTAACAATGATCACAATCAATCTGTAACCAAATTCTCTATTTTATTTATTTTTTTACTAACACTGTTGCCACCCTTTTTTCTCCACCGCCTGTACGTACCTCCTGACATATATGCCAACTTAATCATTCATTTCTCTTCCTAAGACTGTTATCACAGTAGCACATTGCAAATCTTCTGATTATTTATTAATACCTTTTTATTAGTACAAGATGATATAAACAGAAAGTACAAAAGGTCTTTCAACTTATATACAATAAATAAAACTATGATTATTACAATCATAAAACAACTTGCTACTAAATATATAAGATAAAATCACCTATACTAGTTCCAAAAAAATTATTAAATAAAATTATTAATTAAATTAAAAATTATTTTATAAATTAAAATTATTAGCTTTTGAAGTAATTTTTATTATTAGTAAAATTTATAAAATTTTTAAACTTATTTAATTATTAATTATTTATGTTTTAAATTAATTTTTTAAATTAAAAATAAATAATTTAAAATTTAAAATATTAATAATTAAAACTTTGATAGATAATTTACATATTAATTTAGAAATCATATTATAATATTTTATTAATAATAAAAGTTATATTATATATTAATATTTTTTTAAAATTATTATTTAATTTAATTAATATAGTAATTAATTATTTTTAATTTTTTAATTTAGTTATTATTTTAAAAAAATTTAATAATAATTATTTAAGATTCACACATTTAAGTATAAGAGCAACCCATTTCATTATACAAATTCTTTTCCAAAGGACTAACGATAAATTCTACATCAATGTCAGAAAATATGTGGCAACCTTTATCAAGTACACTGTTTTTGCTTCCCAATACTGCACTATGTGAATTGGTTTCATTTTTTACTGGAAGGTTCCTTTTAGTTATTTGACTTGTTTAATGATTTAGTGCCTCTCTCCCTATCTTGCAACAAAACACACATACATTCTAGGTTACATGTATATATATATTTAAAAAATATTTAGATAAAACTTGCACAACTTATTTTTAAATATATCTATTTTTAAGTAAGAGAGATAGTACCATTATGGTCAATAATCGTCATTTATATATTGTTTGTTTTGGAGATCGGTGTTTCGTTACGATTTTATCATCAAAAAGGTTTCGGAAGGTGGAGGACGAAAGGTGTAGTTATATTGTTATTGACCTCGACTCTTGAGCGATGTGTGATTATATTGACGGTACCGGAACAAGCTCCCTATTCCAGGTCTAAGGGGAGTGGTTTCCCCTAACTAAAGGGCTTGAGACACATTTTCGTTCGCCTAATGGTATCCCTTCAAACTCTAGTGATTCAACCTCCAAGGAATGAGGGGGCCCCCTACAGGAAATACTCCGAAGCTTAAGTCAGAAAGAGGATCAAATTTTGTGTATATAGTGAATATAATGCTAAAATTTGAGTTGAGGTACTCTCAGTAAGTGATCATCTATTTATAAGTCTTCATGGACTTTGATCTTTGACACTGTTTCTCAAAGTTTTAATGTAGCATATTATAGTATCTTTTCATAAAATTTGAATTTTTAAGGACAAAACCGTGACAGTGCACGACCTCCAAAGCGGACAATACCTCATATGCGGTGATTGACCCTAGCGATGTTCTCTCTCGAACTTGAGGTCGAAACAATGACATCGTCTGTGGGAATCATAAACTTTTTCCCTTAGCCAAAGAGTGGGGGGCTTCTTCTGGTATTACCAATAGAGTCCCACATCGCTCAGGAGTCAAGGTCAATGACAGTTTTTATACTCTTTTTTCCTCCAATCCACTGAGGTGTCTTTTAAAAATAAAACCGTAAAGGAACACTGACCTCAAAAGTGAACAATACTTCGGATGTGGTGATTGACCCCTAACAATACTATCTATATAAACTACAAGAAAATGTTGGAATACATTATTCAAAGACTTATTTAGTGACTAAGGTTACAGACAATTAGAACACATTTAGTAGATTATGTTGGAACTCTCTCTCCCTATGATGAACACCACAATTTAGTTAGTCTTGGTCCTAGATGGTGCTAGACATTGACATTTAGATAAACTTCATGTCAATAATATTTGTGTGATATTTTGATATCACGTGGGTAAGAGCTTAGTATTAGTTAAGTGTATCTAACTAGACTTACGTTTTAGGTTTTGTATATATAAACAAGAACAAAAAGGTTGCCGTAAATATTTTATTACGTTATATAATTTTTTTATTTGCTAATAAAAATATAATATTTTATTCTGTACGGTATACTCTGGAAGAAAGTTTAAATGAGACCCCCCTGTTTTGAAAACATAAAAATTTAACCAAGCTTGTAAGTTGCAGAAGTGCATCTGTTGTCTAAAACATTATTACAAATTGAAATCGTCATTGATTTAATTGGATTTGGCAAAGTCAAAGTCAGTGCACTCTTTATTTGTTTTAACATGTTGAGATCTCAATGAAATCCAATTTGTTAATTTCCTTCTCGATCAATAATTAAAAATTGAACACCTTATACCACTCAGTTTCTTCTTTGCCTACCAGTTCTAAAACATGACTTCGAATGTAATTTTGTTTGAATACGTGTTGGAATGTGGTTTTATTTCAATTTTTATTGTAGAGAGAATTTTTTTAGATACTTTAAATGATTTTATTTTTTATAATATGATAAATCTTGCGCACTTATATCCAAACAAAAAGATTTGGGCTTTTAAATCAATATTTAGAAAAATTGACAGAATAAGTAAACTATTTTTAGATATTTTACACCTCTTTAATTTATAAATTCATAATGATATGTATTGCGTTTCAATGACCAAAACTTATCAAATATTATTTTAATTTTTTTTATATAAAATATTCATGTGAATCCGGTACTAAAATAGATATTTTGTAACTTTCACTCTGATCTATACCCTTTGATCAGTATTATACAGTTCATATTATAATATTTTAGACTATTCAAGAAATCAGGTTCTAAAATAACCAAACAATGTAAAGTAGAAATCCAATTACAAATATTAGCATACCAGCACAGTTAAAAAAACAACCTTATAACCTCACATCATCAAAAGTAGCCGTATTTGGTTATGGGAGCTCTTGCTCTCTATTTCTGTGTGCACAAAATTTTCTTAAGAAGAGGAGAAAAACCAATACAAATGTAATTACTCTCAAAATTACAAGATTTTTTTTATTAGCAATGGACTTTTTATTTATTTAGGTTGAGTGTTATACAAGTTATAATTTTTTTTATGTAAATTAAAAATGTGAAAAATATTTGAAATAAATTTTGGTCAAGTTAAAGTAATTATACATTAAAAAAATATCACAATGTCACCTTATGTTTTATACAGACAAATAATATGATTATGACTTTCGTTTTTTTAGAAAGAATATTTTTAGTTATTTAGAATCAGTTTCTTTATTTTATTATAAATATAAGTAGTACTTGGCTTTTTTTTAACGGTTGTTTCTTAACTGCTGTTGCATGTTAGAATCGAGAATTAAATTATAACTTAAATTAAGAGATTAATAATTATGATTTTGAAAAGGAATGAAATTAAAATTCATTAACCTTATAAACAGTTCCCACTAAAAAAAGGACAAATGAAAATAATACAACAAAAGCAAGGAAATCAAATAATAAGAAAATAAAAGAACCTAAAACTTTCTAGAATCACATTTATCCGATAAGAGTTGAAATAAAAACCTAAAAGACAAACAACCATAAGTAAGACTTTAACAAAAAGTAAAAAAAATAAAAATTAAGATTTCTTGTTTTATTAAGTCGAATATATATATATATATATATATATATATATATATATATATATATATATATATAT
>Ga0123342_1006991_pt1 | contig 15235 bp, 10 predicted proteins | sample Turbeawhitnodule_FD_89960 | JGI IMG/M metagenome (GOLD analysis project Ga0123342, IMG submission 89960) | Root nodule microbial communities of legume samples collected from Mexico - Turtle bean Mexico white nodule | ecosystem: Host-associated > Plants > Roots > Nodule | place: Mexico: Nepantla... | reverse complement strand
TATATCAATTTTAATCTATGTAAGTAAATATTTGAAAATAAGATTTTTTTTATCGACAAAGAATAAAAAAAATTAAACAAAACATTTTAAGGATATTTCAATCCTTATACAAGAATCTCAAATGTTAATAATAATATTATTAATAATAATATTAATAAATATTAATAATATGAATATAATTTTAATAATAATATTAATTATAACATTAATAAATATTAATAATATGAATAATATTAATAATAATATTAATAAATATTAATAATATGAATATAATGTTAATAATAGTATTAATTATAACATTAATAAATATTAATAATATGAATAATATTAATAAATATTAATAATATTAATAATATAAATATAATTTATTTTATTATTATTATTAATATAAATTATATTAATATGTATAAATTATATTAATATGTATAAGTATAATAAAAATGATAATATGATTAAAAAACTTGTCTGGTCTAGTGGTCAATGCTTCTCCTGGTCACTGGAAAAACTTTGGTTCGAATTCTGGGTGCTGTAGTTTGCTTGTAAACAGTTATTCTTTGCTTCATTGCTTCCTGCAAAATTACCAAAGCTTCTTTTCCTTTTCTTGTAATTGTCATTGATATCCTGTAATAATGGTATTCTCATAACTTAGATAAAAATTGTATCCGAAATGCTAAAACCATCATATAAAACATCATTTATCATTTCATAAATTAATAAAAATACCTAGTTAGGCTAGGTTGGTAGAGCAAAAATTTAGAAAAGATGTTATAGTATAAATTATGGTTGCTTAAGCTAATCACCATGTATTCAAAATACTTAAGGTGACAAAAAAACATGTCCTGGGTGTATAACGTGGGATGCCACACATGGTTATCCACTACATAGACTTTTCACCTTATTACATGTTTATGCAATATCACTCTGTTATTATTATTGTCAAGTTAATTAAACATATTCCATTATAATAAAAATTATACTTTTTATACCTTCAATAGCTCACTTGTTATTATTATAATTTTATTTATTTTTTACTTCCAAACTTTCTATTCCAGTAATTACCCTACTTCACATCATTTGCTTAATCAATATTATAAGGTTTAGACACCAATTTGAGTAAGTGAATTTTGTCTTTGAATACTTGTTGATGATCCATGTTCATGTATTCAATTGCTTGAATTGAAGATCTCCTCAACATCTATCTTACATTTCTTAAAAATAATATTGTTTCTTTGCATCCAAATGTTTCGGATAATAGCTATCTACACACAACTCTAAATTATGTTTTTCTTTTTATTCAATTCAAGTAAGCTAATGATATCAAAACTAGTGGAAAAAGTCATTTGAAGGAAGTTATATATATATATATAAATGAAATTTTTTGATTTCTTTTTAATATTGAAAACTCAAAATTAGAACTAGTGATTTTTGCTTCTTCTTAATTTAATAGGTAACACATGCACCAAGTCTTTCATTGCAAGCCCCTTGTGGATTAAATATATTGGAAATAGTGAAAAAACAAGAAAAAAAATATGATGTTTTAGGAGGTGAGGGAAAACAACGGATAAGGAAATTCACCAAAACTTCACATTTAACAAAAAAAACATTTTTTAACACCTCTTTTCCCTGGCACGACTCTTTCATTGGAAGAACATAGTTGATAATTCAGGATGGAGAAAAAAAAAAGACCATTCCAGGTAAGAATTAGACACATAACTTGTTTAACATCCAACCTGTAAAAACTCAATTAGTGGAAAATGGATTAACATCAAAGACATGCCAATCTTTGTATTATGAGAGTGTTTTTAGATGAAAAAGAAGAAACAAAATTAACGTAACCTTTTTTATCTGAGAAAAATGAAAAAAATGCTTATTAAAATAAAGAGACTACCAAAATCAGAAAATAATGAAGAAAATCTGGGGGGAATAGATGTCGAAAAAATAGATAAAAAGAAAACAAAGAACATAAATAAAGAAGAAAAGTGATAATTAAAAAGAAAATAAAAAATATATAAAAGTGTATGTTTATAAGTAATAACCTAGACAAATTTCAATTACATTCATGCCTTTAATGGATTTTCATAGTATTAACCTAATAATCGCAATCTTTGCAGGATTTTTGTTTACAGATTCGGTTTTCTATTTTTATTAATTTCCCTTTCCAGTCCCGCCCATTGGCATCTTCAATCACATGACAAAAGCGGTATTAGTTTTCTTTAAAAATTTAAATAAACATATCACTGTCGCTGTCTTTATGTTTTTTTTTCTTCCTTTTTTCCTGTGTTTTTCATGTTTTGTTTTTTTGCAGGATTTGTTTCATTTTCTTGTTTGAAGTTCCTTCCTTTTAGATCTAAATACCTACACAGATTCATGAATATCGGTTAAGTTGACTCACCCAAAGCCATAGAACTAGTTGCGGCAGAAGGGAAACACTCTACAGTGCCAAAGTTCTTCCCTTTTAGTGCCCGACCGACTTGTTTCAAAAGTTGGAACAATCATGCCGCTCCATTTTGCTTCGCTGTCGTTTGGGTAACTTGTTTCAAACTTCCAGTGTTAATTGTTAAGTTGCTAAAAATGCTATCTTGAATAAGACACCGTGATGTTTGGTATCCGCATTTTCGCAGCTGCTAGTGGTTCCTCATTATTAATTAATGACTCATTTTGGTTGGTTTAATGTATATAGAGACTTGGGGTGTTTTTAATATATGCATTACGAAACGTGTTTTGCAGATTTTGTGTGATTTGAGATGGCTTACTCTTGATGTATTTTTGGAAGGATTGGTTGTAATTTATTTTGTTTAAGTACTTAATCTGATATGCTTTGATTACATTGTTTTATTATGCCAGCTTTATTTTGCACCTTTGGCTCTGTAACATGGTCACTCGGAAGCTCTTGGTCAATGCTAATAGGTCATGACAACTGTTGTTTTTGGCGTTGAAGGAGAAGAAGTTTATTATTGTTTTTGAATTTGGATACTTTCCAGCCATTATTGTACTCACGGGGACCATTTGGGGTTACTAAACATTGGTTTGGATTTCTATTGATGGCGTCTATTCGAAGAACTTTGTCCCCTGTTGCTAGAGCTGGAACTGCAACAAATGTTGAAGTCTGTTCTGTAGCTTCTCCGTTGTCCAAGTCGTCGTCAAGTCCCCAGAACTGGTCACCTTCAGTTGGATTGGACTACCGTGCTTTTGTGTTTGGTACTTTCTCCCCAAGGTCTTTCAGGGGTCTTGAGAGATCAAAGCCTAGGGGCCAGCTTTGGAGGAAGGTGCTTTTCCATTTCTTCATATGTTTTGTGGTTGGTGTTTCTATTGGACTCATCCCACTTGCATCAATACACATGTCAATGAATTTCATGCCAAAACATCGAGCCTTCTCATTTGAGGTGATATCTGCAACGGGAAATTTCCAGCAGCTTGAAAATGTAGCGATAAATGTGGCGCCATCAATCAATGAGACTGTGAATTTTAATGCTTCTTTGTATGTAACTGCGAAAGAACCAGAACTAATAGATGAAGTGGCATATAATATATCGAACAGCCAAATCAGTGAACATTCAGATGTGGTATCTCAGAAGCTTCTCATCATTGTGACTCCAACATACAATCATCTATTTCAAGCATATTACTTGCATCGCTTGTCACAAACGTTAAAACTGGTCTCACCTCCCATGTTGTGGATTGTTGTTGAGATGACATCCCAATCTGAAGAAACTGCTGACATCTTAAGGAGTAGTGGGATTATGTACAGACATCTCATTTGTAAAACGAATATAACCGACCCAAACCATAGGAGCATTCTTCAAAGAAATATTGCAATGGCTCACATTGAAGCTCATCGTCTTGATGGAATTGTTTACTTTGCAGATGATGATAACATCTACTCAGTAGAGCTCTTTCAGCAAATGAGAGAAATAAGGTCTTTTTAGTTTCTGAGAAATTAATTTTGTTTGTGCCTTTCTTCTTCTCTTGCATACCATAGCTGCTCTGATGCAATTTATTGTTAAAGGTTTCTGATAAGTAATGTACTGAGGCAACATGGATAATATCATTACAATAACTATACCTACATTTAACTTATTATGAGTTTCTAGTTGTCATTTATTTAAGGACAAGAGACATGGATACATGGGTCAAATATTGTTTGTCTAACCTATCGAAGGAGGGGTGTGGGAAGTGTAATTATAAGTGTTGTTGATTGATTTGGTGTCATGTTTAAATTTTGTCAATTTCTGAAATAGAGACTACCTACCTAGTATCTACATATACGTTGCATCCACAAAGGTGTTCTACATTGTGCAAAGTAGTGTCAGAATGGTGGTCATTCCCTTCTTTTATGCACCTTTAGTAGTTAAGTTCTATCAATCATGAATGCATTTATTTTGATAGAATTCCAAAATGATCGGAAACCCTCGCCTCGCCTCTTTTGGCATAGAATCATATGACAAAATAGCATTGGGCTCGAGACGTGTGTGATTCTTATGACAAGGACCTCTAAAATGTCTCTAAAGTACAAATTAAAACACCTTGAAAAATTAAGAATAGAAAGTGTATATATTTGTACCTATGCATGTGTGTAGAAAAAGGAACACTAATGAGCCCTATCTGCTGGTAATGTTTCTTTTATTAGCCACTAAATCTTTAATCAAATCAGAATGTTCTAGCATATTTGTCTTTTCTTCTATAATTTTTCTCTTTCAATGGTTTTTTCATTTGTTAGTTGAGATATACCATCATTTTGATTTGCAGGCGATTTGGAACATGGACTGTAGCAAGATTATCAGGGGATAAAAGTAGATTTGTCTTGCAAGGGCCCATTTGTAATGGAAGTCAAGTAATTGGATGGCATACGTATGAATCAAATGGGAAATCCATAAGATTTCATGCTGAAATGTCGGGTTTTGCATTCAATAGTACAATACTCTGGGATCCAAAGAAGTGGCATCGCCCTACTCTGGAACCTATCAGGCAACTTGACTCAGTCAAGGAAAGTTTGAGGGTTAGTAGACTAATATATCTGTCAGACTCTTGTAGATATGCTAGAATTATATAGATATAGTAACTGATATGTTAGGATTAATTGATGATATTAGGATCAATTAGATTGATGCTATATTTATGTTATTAGCCTAAAATAGGGTTACTGAACATTCTATAACTATGTTCTCTCCCCTATAAATTGAATAGTTCCACTGCGGTCTAAACACACAAAGTTCATCATATGCCTTTTTGGTTTTACTCATCTCAACATGGTATCAAGATCCTCTCTGGGGCTGATCCATAACAACTCTAAAACTTTGTCATTGTTGTGCTATCTATTGACAAAGAAGTTGTGATAAAATTTGATTGGTTCTATATTTACTATTAGCCTAAAATATAAAACAGGGTTATTGAATATTCTGTAATTTTGTTCTTTGTGCTATAAATTGAATAGCTCCATTGTGGTCTAAGCACATGAAATTCATCGTATGTCTTTTCTCCTAAACAATATCTTTTATTTTGCTGATTTTTTCTATTATTGTGTAACATAACATTTTCTGTATCTAATCCAAGTTTTGAAAAACATAACCAATCAGATTATCATTAATAAAGTGTGGTCGGGCACTGTTCTATATGCCCTCATGGCTTTCTACAATGAGGAGGGGAGAAAAATTCAGTGTTCAAAACTGTACAACCTTGAATTCTTCCTTGATCAATGGTGGGTTTGCTTTTCTATATGCAGGTCAGCACATTGATTGAGCAGGTGATTGAAGATGAAAGTCAAATGGAGGGCTTGATGGACAACTGCTCGAGAGTTATGGTCTGGCATATTGATCTTGAATCATCTTATTCCTCCTATCCTCAGAAATGGATTTTAAAGAACAACCTAGATGCCATTTTTCAGCTTCCACTTGTGTGAAATCCTGGTGAAGAAGTGGAGAGCAGTAAATTTTCATCCTGGCTGTAAGTGAAACCTTTAATCTCTAGACTTCTATAGCCCATTTTGGTTTGTTTTAAAATCAACTACTGTCCTGCACTTTATATTTTAAGTTTAACTGGTAAATGTTTGGAACAATATTTAAATTTCAGTAACAGATTCTTTGTCAGATTTAAGTAAATCATCCTGCCGAAAACAATTCTTTGTTATTGAAGTTGGATGAAACTGTTAACAATTATAGATTTGGGTTACAATAGAGGGAAAAGAGATAAAGACGGCTCATGTTAGTAAACTGAAAGTATTGTTGATAGAGAGACACAATGCTAGTAAAGTCAAAGCTCTAACCTCTATTTATAAATTTTATATTAATACAATACAAGACTCTTTATCATAATTGAATAAGGAAAGCTCTCTCTTTTCTAAGATATTCTAAGATGTAAAAAATATATCATGAGATTTTTAAAAAATATTTTAAGACCCCTCCAAAATTTAAACCTTAGCTTTAAGCTTGTTATGATAAACAAAATAAAAAAAATGAAGCAGGATCCATAAAACATACATGGAGGCTACACGGGGATGGTGGAGAAGTTGAAGAGATAAGATTGTTGGAAGATAGATTTGCAAGATGACTGGAATTATTACGAGTTTGAAGAGTTTGTTGATGATGAAATAAAATGGGTTTGGATATTCCCAGCTATGACCAAGGATCAAAATCAACCAAACAAATATAGATTTCTCTTCATACTAGTTGATTTTATCTTCATCATAGGAAAAGATTCAAGTGATTGGATCATGGAAATCAAATTCTTATTACAATATACACAAATAGAAAATGAGTTATATACCCATATTGAAACACAAGCGAGAGCACAAGAACACATGAATAAAATGGATGAACAAGGATGAGGCTTGTGGTTTTAGTCCAATAACAAAAGGAAACTAAAACAAATTGAAAAACATGAATGGAGATTAAGATAAGAAGAAGCACCACTTAATATAAATACTCAAGATCAGATTCAAAGAAGAGAGAAATTCTCTAGAAACCTTTCAATTCTTTCAAATGAATCCAATATTGTGTTCCTATGAAGAGTGACTCTCCTTTTATAGAAGAGTGCCACGAAATTAACTTAAAAAATAAGCTTTAGTAAAAAATTCTAGATCCTTCCTAGCTTACATGGATGCCTATTAGTTACCCTAATGAACAAAGCTTCCTATGTAAGCTAGTTATTATGTTTGTCAATCACTTGCCTTCCTATTCTATAAACCAAACCTTTCTAGAACAAAAGTTGTAATCAAACATGCCTCTTGCTACTCCTATGTTCAAACAAGTACTAAAACAAAAGAAAGCTTTATTTTTTTACGAGAACAATAATTTTCTAATCATCTTGCTAGTTTTGGTTAGCTCCTTCTCAAGCTCCCTACCTCTCCTTTTAGTAATTCTCCTCTTGAATTCTTCTTGTAATTTGAATCCCTGCTTCTTATTCATGCTCATATCATATCAGTTGGAATCTTGAATTTCCAAGGAAGAAACTCCATGAGATGGGAAAAGAAGTCGCCACCTATACAAGGATGTGATTAATTGCACCTAGGATGAATATGGGGTAGAGGACTGGAGACAGGTTCAAATTTCATCCAGGGCCAGGATGATGTGATGAACATTTTATCAGGTGGTTTGAGATGAATGGAAGATTTGCTATTCCTACTACATATTTTCACCATTCAATTACTGTGGTCTTTCTTTTTTTGTCGTCTTCATCTGTGTTCTGCTCCTCCTTTGTCAATTCTAAAGCAAAATTCTTGCCTTTCATTTGAACTTAGTTCACTTCTATTATTGTATCTTTAATTATACAAGTTTTTTAGGTTCAACACACCTTGTAAATTTTTTCCCAGCTGATATGGAACGGTTAAAGGATATCAATTAATTCTAGGAACATATAAAACATAGTAAATTAATTTCAATCCTGAGTAGGTTTTAATTGCTATTGTTCCTTTGCCTATATGTTCTCCTTTCCCAATTAGGACTTTAAAAGCTATTTGAGGAGATCATTAACTCATTGTTTGTACAACTGCTAACAATAAACAAATATTTTGTAAGGTTGTCAGTTGTAAAGCATGACATTGCAAATTAATGGTCCCATTGTTCTAAGGGAGAGAAGAATGTATGATTAGTTTTTTGGAACTTTCCAAATGAACAGTTTCAAAAATTGTGCCTCTGTTAGTTGATTCTCGGCAGCCTTGGCCTCTCTTTGTTGACGAGACCATGTGTTCTATTTGATCATACCTGTAACATCTTATGTTAGGTTCCTACCAATGTCTCTTTTGTTAATTCTGTATTTTTTCAATAAGGTCGTGGTGGTAAAGCTTGCGTGTTACTGCTTTGGTTGTTATTTTCAAAATATTAAGTCCTTCACCTTGTTATTGTTGTCACCATTGTTTTGCAATTTGGCTTGAGAAACACCCCAAAGGCCCAAATTGTCTCATAAGCCTCCTTTGCTGTAGTGCCTGTAATGTATTTAACATTTCTGTCAACGTATTTGCATAGACCCTTTGTGTTCTCTATGGTTGGAGTAGAAGTTTCATAGCTTACAAGTATATTTGCAAGATCCTTTTTTTATACAATTCTGGAATTAAGAAATTCATTTCCCAATAATGTATCTTATTAGCAATACCAAACAATTTATCTAAATATTCTTTGATTGTCTTAGATTCTTTCATTCTTCTTAACTCAAGCCCTCTTATTAAAATCAATACCTGCATGCTCAGATCTTTTTAACCCTTGCATATTCTTCCTTCAATTAATACCAAGTGATGGGACTCAAGTGGAGATGATGTTGTGAGGCAATGGCAAAGGTCCAAGAAATGTGGGCAACACACCCAAAAGAAAGGCTGGCTAGACAAATAATAGAATGAAAACTACTTCCAAGAGATCATCCAAGATATTTTAAAGGAGACATAAATAATTCATCATTGTATCCTTGGAATGGACAAATAATGTAAAACTTCTCTCCCCTCCAATTTGTGGGAGGTTAACATTGTGTGAGGAGAAATTTTGGTCACCTCCATTCCCCTCCCCTCCTTTTTGTGTTTGAACCAAAGAAGAAAAAGTATAAAAAAGTCCTTGCTCTCTATTGATCTCCTATCAAATACTACATTATTACAAGATACTATGAGATATTTTCTGGATATTTGTTTTTCTTGAGTTTTCAATCGAAACGTGTATACCTTGAATACTGTTTATGTTTTGAATTTGTGTGGTCACATGTCAAACAAATCCAGAATTTGAGAATTGTACATTCATGTATTTCTTTGGTGGTTTGATTTTAAATTCATTTCATCATTCTGCCCTGCAGGGAAGATATTCTAAAGAATTGGAGGTGGCCTGCTAATGCTTTTGTTTATCTTCAATTGATCCAGTGGTTGGCTACTCAGATATTCCATATAACGTGAATGACTACCACTCTGTCACGTGATGGCATGGTTGTTTCCTGTGAAAAACTCCATTGATTAATTGTGCATTTTCCCCTCTAACAATTTGTACATTATAAAAAATAATTATGAGTAGCTCACTCCCACATTGTGGCACATTTTGGATTTTTGTAGAATACATCGCAGAGGCAGTAACGTGTTTCAATTGGCCACTTCCCTCTATCTGTTGTTGCAGTTAAACAATCTCTTCTGTAAAATTATGGGAGGAATTTTGAATGTGAAACAATTTTCACTGTATTTGAAACTTGTGGTTTTGTGTGCGTGCTTGTCTATTACTAAATGATTTGTTTTTGTTAAATCTTCCCCGAATATGGTAATCATTTTATGATTCAATTGTGTAATGGCCTATAACTCAGATGAGGGCATCACATAACATCCCTTCATTCGTTAGCAGACATTTGAAACCAAGGCTGATGAAACAACACAGAACTCAATTAGTTAACATGAAAGTAACATAAAATTACCTTGGTGGAACTAAATGCAAAATTAAAGTTTCCTCCTAACAATCTAATATTTTCAAAACCAACTTAATTAATTTCACAAGAGATTAAAAAATTAAAATCATATATTACTAGTCAACTTGGAAGTAATGTGAAAGTAAACTACCATAATGGAAGTGAATAGAAATTTTAAGGTCCAGGTAAATCTGGTAGCCATTGAAAATAAAATGAAATAATATAACTCTTAGGTCTAACATCCATGATTTTTTGATTAAATGCTACAAATAATAATGTGTAAAATATGATCATGTTTAGTTTAGTTTTAGTTTAAGAACAAATCATAGTAATTTTATTACAATTATTATTCAAATATTTTGAAGTTTTAATTTATTCTCTTCCAATAATAAATTTTGTCACGCACCTTTATTCTAATCCAAACATGTAGGATATTGAGAATCACTTCATTCCTGAAGTTATTCAAAAGCAACTATTAATTATCATTCATATAAAAACATCAAATAACTTATATATTTACAAAAATCATTCTATTACTACATTCAATTCAAATGTTTCTTTACTTTCAAAATAAAATATAATTAGATATTATAAATATTATATATAATTAGTTATCTATTTTCTAAATATTATATATAATTAATTATCCTATTTTTTATGTTCAGCTTGGTATTTTACTATTGTAAAAACCATACATTTTGATTTAGTAAGTTATTTTAACTTCTCTTTCTTAATAGAGCACGTGATTGCCATCTTTTTTTTTTGCAGGATTACACAATAAATTTCGTATCCATAATAATTCAGGCGCATATCACAAAAATAAGTAAAAAAATATTTTTTAATCTATGTGTAAAAAGACTTTGATACTGTCAATAAAACTTTTTTTTTCATTTTTGTTGAGATAGGTAATAAAGAGAGAAAATGATATTTTTACGATTCATATAATTGTATATAACTTTGTGATGTGACGATGAGTTTAAAAATAAATAAATTATAAAAGATAAATTTAGAATTAAATAATATAAAAAATATTAAAATAATTATATAAAAAATAAGATTCGTAAATATATTCTTTCCCGATAAATAAAGTAAAGAGTGAGAAGGGGGAAGAGGTTGGTGTGGAAATGGAGGAAGCAAAGGGAGTTGTGAAACACATCGTGCTCGCAAAGTTCAAAGACGACATCACGGCAGAGAAGATTGAAGAGCTCATCAAGGGCTATGCCAACCTAGTCAATCTTGTTCCACCCATGAAATCATTCCATTGGTAAGCTACCTTGTTCATTTTTTTTCTTTTTCGTTTTCTTCCTCACACTTCCAATTCCACAACCCACTTTGATCTCGACAAACAACATTTTCTTCACCCAATGCAAAAGGGCTTGCAAATTTAACTCTTAAAAACCAAAAGATTGAATTTTTAGTATCTTCATTAAAATACGTTTGCCCAGTATTGCAGATGAAAATTGGATCGGGTTGGGTTCCAATTTATGGCTACATTTTGGTCCAGTGGAGATTTTAGTATTCAGAAATGTTACTGATACTTTTTTTTCTAAGATTCTTTAAAACGTCCGTTGGTGAAATTGAAGGGTTTCAGAATAAGATCTCTGCCTTTTCTGCGTTTTAGGGTCTTCTGTTATTTGTTATTTTAATTTTACAAGCGAATATGATCTCAGAGAAATACATGTTTGGTTCAGCTTATTATTTTAAAATGACACTAACTTGTTTTTCTCTTCTTAACAGACTTTGAAAAACTAGTGATTATGTTGTGAATTTGGATGATGGTATTTGCTTCCATGATCTCTAACTTGGAAATTGTCCAATCTGTTGTTGTATATGGCAACTAGCTTTGAGTGCTAGGGTTAGATCTGACAGGCCTCCTGCTTCTTAAAGATCCATTGTTTAAGCCTTAAGTTTGTACTGTGAATGTTTGGAAAATTTCCATTCTTAATGGCACAGTTAAGGCCTAAATGAATAGACTCTTGGATTGTGTTAAAAGAGTTATATCTTGTTATCTTAAAAATTAGACTATAAGATTAACTCAACTTTACAAAACATTATAAAACATTATGAGTTTTGGATTAGTTATATATTATGAAGTGTCTTTGTTTCTAATATGATAAGTTGAGTTTTGCATTGAACTTTTATTGTATATAACTTTCTAAACATTTGCATCTAAACTCATTGTAGTGGCTTAATTAGAACATTTCAAAACAATATATATATCCATTGCTGATAACTGAATTATATATTGTAGGGGCACAGATGTAAGTGCTGAAAACCTGCATCAAGGCTTCACTCATGTGTTTGAATCAACCATTGAGAGTACAGAGGGTGTTGCAGAGTATGTAGCTCATCCTGCCCACGTTGAATTTGCAAATCTGTTCATTTCCTCAACAGAGAAAGTGATTGTGATCGACTATAAGCCTACCATTTAACCTTTCATTGGGAAAGTAATGCCTCAGTTCACTGTTAGTGCTCTCATAAATGTTGTTTTCTTCCAATTATTCTGAATTTGATATTTCAATTTGGGTTACATATATGTATTTGTATGTAACATTTATGGAAGTTGGAAGCTTATTTTAATGCACATTTGGAAGCTTTTTCAGCCTCTGAACTCATCACTGTGTCATAAGGGAGCAAGTCTGTCACCTAGCAACCAAATCAATAAAAAACACTGCTAATGTATAACGTCTGAATTAGCTTCTGAACAATGGATACTTCTAAAATCATATCGTATTCATACCTTCTACGTATCAGTATACAGTACTCATGAATACATGTTTTTGAGAAGTTTAGAAATTGCTATCTAATGGATTATTCCCACGTGTAATACTAAATAATTATTTTCTTCTCTATGGGCGAAACTCTTATATTAAAAAAATCAAATTAATTTTCGTATTCTTTTGAAACGCCACTTGGTTGTTTTTTTTATTAAAAAGATCTTTCTTCCTCGTATTTTTTTCTTAATTTTTAAATGATTTAAATTGAGACATGTGTTTGGTAGATCTAATTATAAATTTAGATTTCAGTTAAAAAATTAAATTGAGTTAAACTAAATTGGAGTTGGAATTTAATCATAATCTATGAAAATAATCATTCAAATTTTTATCCACATCAACTATCACTACTGAAAATAACAAAAATTGATGACTAAAGATGAACTTCAAAGTTTCTCGGAAGGTAATTATTGGGTTGATCATTTAGTAAATTAGAAATTGAGAATAAACTTGCATCTTCTTCTCTTGTCCATCATCATAAGCTTTCTTTCCTTCAATCTCTTTTTCATTTTCCATTACACATTTATTCTTTGTGTTTATGTTCTTGTTTTGTTCTTCGAATTTCAATTCGGCTTCCTTTATCATCTTTGTTTCTTTTATGTCTTTCAATTCCGCAATATGCATCATCTTCACCATATAATGTGTTTTTCATTTTGCCTTTGAAAGTGAATCTTCATACTTACTTAACCACTTGGTTAAGTTTGTGTCTAGTGAGATCTTCGTTAGATCTTACCTTAAATTTGTTAAAAACTAAATTATAAACAAAGAATCACTAGATAAATCTAAAATACTTAGCTTCTTTTAAACATAAAAATTTATGGATTTACTACGGAGCATGTGAAACGTAGTTTATATTATTATATTTGATAAAAAAAATATCGCTTTTCATGGTAAAAAAATATCGCTTTTCATGGTAAAAATTTATGGATTTACTACGGAGTATGTAAACACATTAATATTTTTCCTTTCCGAAAAGTCATTATATTAATATTTAGCCAATTTATTTCGCTAGTACTGAAAAAATACTCACACAGAAAAATATGTGAGATGAATATACATGTCATATAATTAATTAATTAATTAATTTATCCTGACACCAATTCATACCCATCAACACTGGTATAAAACTAATGGCCACATGTATATCGACATTGGTGGCAGAATAATGGCCCATGAAATGAGATATTTTTGGGTGACCCTATGATTATAACATGGTTAAATATTGTCCATAAAATATTAGCAATGAGGATTTATAAATGTAGTACTTTAGGAAAACATAACAACGAACATAATAATATTTTTAAAATTATATATAAATTTTAATTTGGAAAAATAAGTTTAATATGTTTATAAATAAAAAATGGACCCTCTTTTACACTCTCTTTGCTTCTAGGTGTGATAGCGGAGGAGGAAGGGGTGAGCGGGAAGAACTTTTGTCAAGGTATGTGAGGGTGTGGGTGCGGACTAGCGAGCGGGTTCAGTAGTTTTTTCACTTCTCATAAAATTGAGAAGATTTGCGCTGATTGTAGAGGCACAAATAGACATTTACGTTGCTATCCTTTTATCAATTCTAATATTAAATAATGTGAGCATCAGTGAGTTTTCAGTTTCTTTATTTGCCTTTTCCTTCCTCTTTCCGAATTTTGGAAGTGCATAATCGATTTTCGTCTCTTTGTAAATTAGTGCAGAATCGATTTTCAATTTTTCCAAATGGTTCAGAATCGATTTTCCTATCCTTGTAAATTGGTGCAAAATCGATTTTCGATTTTTCGAAATGGTGGAGTATCGATTTTTTCGATTTTTTGAAATGACGCAGAATCGATTTTTGATTTTTCCAAATAATGCAGAATCGATTTTGTGGCTTTTAAAGGTAGGAGAGAATCGATTATGTGGCCTTTAAAGGTAGGAGAGAATCGATTTTGTGACTTTAATGGTATAAGAGAATCGATTTTGTGACTTTTAATGGTAGGAGGAGAATCGATTTTGTAGCTTTTAAAGGTAAAACGAGAATCGATTCTATACCTTTTAAAGGTAGAAGGAAAATCAATTCTCCCTGTATGAGAAAAGTGCTGGAATTAATTCTGTTTTTTTTTTTTTCACATTGCATCTTGGAGCATTGGTTCTTTGGTTGGTTTTGTTCATCACAAACTTTCTTCTTTTTGTTCTCAAGTTTGTTCTTCTTCTTTAAGTTTGTTCTTCTTTTTCTCCAATTTCTTCTTATTCTTCTTCTTTAATGTCTTCATCCTTCACGTAAATTTTTATTTTTTTTTATTTAGAATTTTTTTTATTAAGTGTGGTTACTATTTTTTTTTTATGTTTACTATTTTTTTATTTCTAATAAATGTAATTATATTCTTTTCTATATGTTTATTGTTTACAGTTTTTAATTTTTTAAATGTATTTACTTTTCTTCATTATTTCATTATTATGTGTTGGTTTTACAGTTTTTATTATTATGTTTATTGTTTAGTTTTTATTTTATAATTTTTATTTGTTTTTATTTTTTACAGTATTATGTGTTTAATGTCATTTTTTATTAATACGTTTTATGTATTTATTATTTTTAATTTTATTAATACTATTTTAAATTGTTATAAATACATTTA
>Ga0123342_1006990_pt1 | contig 15236 bp, 6 predicted proteins | sample Turbeawhitnodule_FD_89960 | JGI IMG/M metagenome (GOLD analysis project Ga0123342, IMG submission 89960) | Root nodule microbial communities of legume samples collected from Mexico - Turtle bean Mexico white nodule | ecosystem: Host-associated > Plants > Roots > Nodule | place: Mexico: Nepantla... | reverse complement strand
TGTTTTATTCAATCTGTCTTTCATCTATAGCAATGATACATATATATAACCATAGCATTAGAACCGTACAGATTCTTTTTCTAACATAACATCTGTAATTAAGACTAATTATAGACCCATTAAGTGATTATATTCCTATAATTAAGTCTAATTATAGACTCATTAATAGTGATTATATTCCTGTAATTAAGTCTAATTAAGTTTAATAATGATTTTGTCCGGTAATAATATATATAATTATTTATTTTTTAGAATATGTGTGAATAAAAATGTATAATAAAACTTGTAATAACATTTCTAAATTTATCTTATATATTAATTTAAGAAAATTTTAATTATTATAAACTTATAATATAATATTCTCATAATAAAGGGAGGGAGAGACAACTGAGAAAGTTGTATTGCTTAATCAACTACAAAGTTTTTCTTTATTTCGGAGCGAATGTACGGAGTGTGTGGAGTGATGTTGGTAATAAATTTAGAAACTAAATAATTAGTATTTAAAATATTAGTTATTAATTTAGAAATTATTTTGTAATAATAGAAACTAATTTAGAATTTTTTTTTTTAATTTTTAAAATAGTTTCTAATTTAGTTATTATTATAATTAATTTTTTAATATCTAAAAATTGATTTTTATTTTATAATTTTTTTTAGTGTATATATATAATTGTATGACATTTGTTTTTAAATTATCTACATTATGCACACTAAAAAATATATATTGTTAAAGATAATAAGAAAATGTAACTACATTTCATTCTTAGATTTTTTTTCTTTCTTTTATTCTCTCAAACAGATAAGAAAATGTAAGTCCTTTTTTTTTTCTCTTTTTTCTCACAAACAGATTCTCATTTTTTTTTTCTCAAATGAAATTCTAACAGTTAAAAGATAACTAAATATAAATTATTTTAATTAACAAAATCTGATTTAAAGAAAGTTTCTTTTTTATTCTAGTGTTTTTATATTTACTCATTTTAACTTAATTTTTTAGTGTTTTAAGGTTTCACAGGTTGTTAAGTTACCTTTTTTTCATTCATTTATCTCTTCTCTTTTTCATGAGTATTTTGAGTGATTCAGTGATGCTTCCTAGGTTTCTAGGAATTTTGGTGTGTTTTCATCTCTCCATTTTTGTTATGGTTTAAAAAACAATTTTAAGATAAAGGAAACTATTTTGAATTATAAATGAATTCAGTTTTGTGTATTAAAGACTATATAACTTTGGAGGGATAGATTATGTAATTGATTTAAAATATTATTCAATCTAGAAAGAAATATGCAGAAATTTCAACATTGATTTAGGAAATTTGGTTATTGGAAATGAAAAAGAAAAGATGGAATTGGTGAAATTGAGAAACATTGATGAATGTTGGTAAAACTCTTAACTGATTTATAATATCTAGAAAAAGACTTGGAAATAAAATTATAATATCTCACAAAGAGTATTAGAAACAAATCAGCATACTAAGAAATAAAGTATGGGTTTAAATACTGAATTAATTTTTTTTTTCAAGATCTTGGAACAGAAAAATCATACAAACTTCAAAAATAAATCATCAAACTTCAGCTGTTGAAACAATAGAATGTTAGACTTTTCTTAATTTTTTTATTATATTATTTATAAAAAAAATTGTATCTTCGTATATAAAACTAAAGAAAGTTTTATAATTAAAGAAAGTTTTGTTCTCCAATTCTTTAATAAGTTGTGTTAAATGTCTTTCTAAATTTAATTGCTATTTTAAAAATTATTTTTAAAATAGTTAATAATTAGTATCTTATTAAGTAATAGATTTGTTAGTATGTTTTAGTGAATCTCTCTCTCTGTTACATATATTGTTCTATCTTCTTTCTATAAAATACATTTTTTTAATAATAATTATTTTTTCTCTTCTTCGAATGTTCACACAACCTCTCATCCTTACATGGTATCAAGAGCATTGATCTTTTGTTTTTCTCTATACCTCTTTTCTTTTTCTTTATTCTCCTGGCCTCTAATCCAGTTTTCCACTCTAAAACAAAATACTTTGAGTTTGATCTCGTTTTTGTGTGAGATAGTGTTCAACAACAACGTCCCATTGTTGTTCATCTTCCTTCTCAATATCAAATTGTTGATTTGGTGACAAAACCACTATCTGGTTCTATGTTTTGGAAGTTTAGAACTTGACTCGTGGTTGAACCTATTTCCACAATAAGCTTAAGTTGAACCTATTTCCACAATAAGCTTAAGGAGGAATATTAAGCAATAAATTTGTTAGTCTAATTTAATAGATCTTTCTCTCTGTTATATATATGTTTTATCTCTTCTCTATAAAATATTTTTTTTTTCTATAATAATCTTCTTGTTTTCTCTTTTCTCTGTCACTCAACTTCACCTCACATGCTTACACGTTTTTAATTAAACTTATTTATGTTTTAAGAGACACTATATTTGATTAAGCTTTATTCACTAGTGCAAAATATAGAAATAAGTAATGTGAATTTAGTGCAGCTTTGCGCTCAGACGTTTTCGTTAAAAATGCGGTGACATTTTTGAAATTAAGTTCGTTTACAAATGCGGCTATTTGTAACAGCCGCACTCATAAATCAAGCGTTTTGATTTACAAGTGCGGCTATTTGTAAAACCACCCTTATAAATCAAAACGCTTGATTTACGAGTGCGGCTTCACCTATAGTTGCACTTGTAAAGCTCTTAATTTATGAGTGCAACTGTTACTAATAGTCGCACTTGTAAATCATTTTTACCCTAAATTTTGAAATGCGCCGCTTAAGCTTTCACTTTTTTTCTCCTCTCTAACTTTCGCGTTTGCACTGTTCTCTCTTGCGTTTGCACTTCGTGATCATCTCTTCTTTTGCAACTTCATTCGTAAGTTTGTTCGAAACTCTTTCTTCTTCACCAATCTTATATATATCTTTTTTGTTTTTCTTACTTTGTTTGATTTCTTGCCTTGTTCAAATTTTCAAAAATTGAACTGGATAAAATTAAAAGTTTGTAATTTTTTTTCTTTCTCTTTTTATTGTTTATCAATACTAACTTGTAATTTTTATTAAATTATAGTGTAATAAACAATCAAGAAAGTGTGGCTATTACGCTTTGTTATAGATGATTACCATTGTAAGACTAGGCCTTAAAAGTAATTGGCAGGAGGTAACATGATATGTTAAATTATTTTTATAATTCTTAAACATGTATCTTAAAACTAATTTATGTCAACCATATTTTAAAATGCAATTCTTCACGGACGAGGCGCCAATGTAAGACAATCTTGGTCCACAAATTCACATATTTCCTAAATTTTTATAATTTTAGGATAGTTGATCAATAATGTAGAAATTGGATAGATAGATATATATTAGTGTTTATAAATCCAACTTAAGGCAAGATTTATGAGTGCGGCATAACCTTGAAAACATGTTTCAAACCATAACATGCAGGGGAAGCTTACAAAAGTGAAACCATCCCTGCTTTTAAGAGTAAGTAAAATTAGCCGTCTAACCAAGGCACACTGATTCAGAGTCCTCAACATCATCTTCTACACACACACTTGTTACCTCTTCTCTGCTACTCATGCTAATGCTGGATGCTGATGAGCCAACAAGGGTTTCTGCCACACCACCATGTGTCAGGGTAGTTTTTCTCTTGCTTCTGCTTCTTCTCCATTTCCTCAACAACTCAGAATCCTCATTTTCATCTCCTGCTTCCCCTACTACTAACTCTGCACCTTCTCCACTTGTAACTTCACTCACCCCATGATCTCTGGAATACTGTGGTTTCACCAGAAAAAGAAGTGGCCTATAACAACATAGGAGAGTCATGAGAAGCCCCATGTAGACATACAAGGACACCCAAACATAAAATGTCCACTTCCAATTTCGAACCAACTCTTTGGTCCAAGGTAAATTGGATCGTATCACAATTTCAGCTTCATAAAGCTCTGGAAGATATGATGTTCCTGCTCTTGAATGCAAAGTTACTCTAATAGCATTGCTTCTTCTATAGTCTTCTTTGTGTCTCAATAGTTCTACTTTGATATTCTGAGTCTCCCCTGAGATTCCCAGTACCAGAGGCACACCCATCATAAAGCTTCGGGCTAGTCGAATCGGTGAGCTTCTGAACCGCAACATGCATGGCTGGCTAGATTTTGCTATCACATCTCCATTCACAGATACTAGTTCTGCTGTCAACTGCAAAAAATGTCTCTAAAATTAATTCTTAAACAAATAGATCCTAGTCAAGGATACAATGCCACCAATTGAATTCATACCTGAAACACCCCAAGCTCCCTATTGAAGTCAGATTCAGGCATCACAAGGACCAAAGAAGCGAAAAAGGTGTGACCAACTGGGACACTGATGTGCTTTTTCTTTATGTGACCCTTAAAGCTTGTGAATCCATTGAATAGAAACACAGCTGTAGGGTGAGTTTCAGTGTAATCAAAGTACACACTTTCCTTAACAGAAACGGGTTCCTCCACCCAGAACCGAACCAAACCAACACCCACCACAGTAGCCAGAAAAAGGAACAAAATCAAAACCATGCACACATACAAAACAGTCAGAAAGCAAAGTCCCAGTTTCTTCAGCAAGAGTGTGCCACCATGAGTGACTTGAGAAGGAACACATTGCACTGCTGATTCGACATTGTCTGTGGTCTCCTCAGCTCGGCGGTAGGACTCTGAAGCCACGGAAAAAGGGGAGCATATAGGGGAAAAGAAAGAAACCAGGCCATTGTAGATCAAATCCGTTTGAAAGGATAGTAGTTTTGCAAGTGGTGGCAAAAGAAACCCTTCGTTTTGGTGTTCCTCCATGGAAAGATGGTCGAGTGGAGTTTCATAGGGAGAGACAAGGATAAACACATGCAGTGCATTATTGTTGCATAGTGTGGCAAGATACGTGTCAGCTATATGAGATGAAGATGGTGTCGTGTCATTTTGCATGGGAAAGAAAGACACTGTACAAACTATGACTGCAGAAATCCATTTCTGTTGGCTGAAAATGAACTTTCGGCCATTATATTAAAAGCCCTTCCTCAAAACATTATTTGAAATCCATGGCCAAATATATCATATATTCAAGCTCCGTGGTGTAACAGAATATGTAATACCAAAATTTATTTTCATGTGGAAGGAAAACACATTCGTGCTTTATAGATCAATCCACCATGACTACTACAAATGTCATACCATCAGGTTTCAAATATTTATATGATATTAAATAATTGTATATATTTGGTTTCAAATATAAAAGAATTGAATATAGAACTTTGAATTAACTTTGAGTTTAAACGACTGATAAAAATTTTATATTAAGCTTTATTATCTATCAGCTTACTTTAACAATAAAAAGAACCAAATGTTCAAAAGCTCTTTTCGGATAGCACACACCAGACTCCCACGTTTTTTGAAGAACCGGTTTCAAGAATTCAGACAACGAAAAAACTATGTGACCGTGCCTATTGAGGGATGCCATATTTGAACAAACACAAAACAAAGTACATAGATTTCAGTGGCAAAAGCTTCAAACACGCATGTCCAACAATTCCATTCTCCCACGTCTTCATGCATTCACATATAGTAGCACTTTGCACTAATCTTTCTCACTCAAGTTCGATCCCTTCATTGTTCCACAATCAGCTTCATTTTCATTTTCATCTGGTGCAATTTCACGGTTCGACAACTTTGAAACAATGACACCCCGTCACAAAAGAACCCATTTTTTGAGGAAGCACCAACCATGGACCTCCAAGAAAATAGATTATTCTCAGGCATTTGATCAAACACTTGGAGAGGGAAGACATGAATTAGAAAAGAAGGTTGCGTAGAATAAGAGTTGAAGGTAGGTGATGGACAGACGCAGTTAATTTGGTCTGTCAACACGATTTCTTTCTCTTTAATGTATTACAAAAACATAAAGACCTTTCATCTTATACAAACCCAGGTTCATTTTGTTTGGGTGAATTTTCTTATAGGGCACTTAGTCTGAAACAGAGTAGACAATTAGTGTCTTTAACCTTCTTTTCTAACATGATTGGTAAACCACTTGTTAGATTAATCAATTGATCAACGAACTCTACACACACATATATTAAGAACAAGGCACATGAATTGCAAGTAGTTTTACAGCTATACAAACCACAACCAGAGCAGTGAATAAAAAACTGGCTCAAGCGACTCATTAAATATTTAATTTGCGTAGATCACGCAATGATGCAAACCTACAAAAAGGCGTCATAATTGACCTTGTCCATGCCCAAGTAGTTAGATTAGAGCAGTATCACGTTGCCTCATACTGAACATCGATTCCACCCTTCAACAAGAGAAATCCTTAGCTTAATCCTTAAAGGTAGTTTTACTTTATAAAGGACAACACTTTGTATGTAAGCAAACATGAGACAAGGACAGACAAATCCTACCAAATTTATAGAAAAAGATACCAATCTTTGCTGCTTCGTCGGGCCTCCAGAGCGGAACATTATTTTACATCAGAGTACAATAAGATCATTTGGTCAAAATATGGATATGTATATACTATTGTACTTAAATCTCTCCAAACTCGGTAACAGACAACCATTAACTTATGCAGCAATTAAAAACAGAGATAATGTTGGTATGAAATGGACAGACACTCCAACCAACTATCATCATCAAGGGGATTTTATCGGTTATAATTTTGTGGAAGACAGTTACTAGACTAGGTCGTGCTGTGACATAAATGTAGTCCTTACATGAATTGAAATCAAACAGACAGCTCGGTTCGAGAGATCAGAATTCCATCAGTGTCTGCATATAGCCATTCCCCATCAGAGATCCTTGTCCCAGCAATATTTATGGGAACATGCTTTTCCCCCATGCCTTTCTTATTGGCCTTCATGGGATGGGAGCCTAGGGCTCTCACCCCAATATCACAACCATTGATCTCATCCACATCTCTTATACATCCATTGACAACAATACCGGCCCATCCATTGTTTTGAGCTTGTACGACAGGGTTGCCACCCAGAATGGCACACCGTAAACTCCCTCCTCCATCAACAACAAGCACTCTTCCGTTGCCTTTCTCTTCAAGGAACTCACGAACCAAAACGTTGTCTTCAAACACCTTCAAGGTAACTATAGGTCCAGAGAATACCTGCCGACGACCATAAATCTGAAAAATTGGCTGAAGGGCACGAAGCTCCCCACTCAAAATTAACTGTGGGTTCGCATCACACACTTCAGCGGTAGTAACCAAGGCCATTTACTTCAAAAGCCTGGAAAAGACAAAAATATCAGATATCATTATATAAAAAGACAGAAAAACATTTAATAACTATTGTTTTGAGTAATTAAAAGCACTTATCAGAATATTTGAATTGTTTTTACTGAATATTTTTAACCAGTGCTCATAAGACACTCATCAGAGCTCTACTTAGATAAACTTCTTAATCTACACTTGTTATAGAGAAAAAAAGGTAAAATGATTTAACTTTCTAACATAAGCTACAATTATTTTATGCATTAGTTAAAAACAGTTTTTAGAGAGAAAAATTACAGATTAACTTATATTTATGCATTCTTCAACTTGTGAGAGAATTTTTTAATGTGAAATGAATCCAAACATGACCCAAGAAGATTTTCTCAATTAAGGTAGCAGAACAGGGAGTCATGCTGGTGAGTGTCCTGTGGTTTTTACAACAGATCAAAACGAAGATATCTTAAGAATATTAAATGTCATAATTTTCTAATAACATCATTCCTATTTGATTTATTAGCTAATATCTAAAGCTAACAAGTTTCCGAGAACAAAGGCACTAGATACTAATTTGCTCTGAATGCATAGGTACATACAAGTCTACCAGCAAGGCTGGCATTTACATATAAAGCCTCCAAAAATCTGTGTAATCACGTAATTGATATCTCTGTGGTGTTCATTACAGAACTCGCTCTCCAGGTTAAAACATCGAAACTAAATTGGAAAATTCACGAATATATCAATTAACAGCCAGACAAGAACTTAACATTAGCAATCAAACCTAGAGAGAAAATAAAAAAGAGTTAATACACTAAAAAAACCCGGTTAATTAGCAAGAATCCGAAATCGAACAAACAGCGGGATCAATGCGGTTAAGAGCTGAAGACCGTACGGTGAATAAAAAAGAGAGTGAATCAGCGCTTAGACCTAAGCATCCAATTCGAAACTTCCAAAAACATAATCAAGCACGGATCAAGTAACGATTCGAAAATCAAAAGCATAAAAAGAGAGCGAGAGAAGGATTCGAAAATCAAAAGCGATTGCGAGCGAGAATGAATCGGAAAATGAAGAGAAAGAAGAGAAATACCGATGGAGAAATAGATCTGAAGTTGGAAAGTGACGAGAATGAGAACGCGGAAGGAGTTAAAGCGCTGAGGCACGAGCGAGATATTCTTGTCTTCCCACTGCAAATATATTTGATAGTTGATAGTGAGTGAAAATGAAAATCACAATATTATCAACACAAATGCCACTCACTAGTGAACGGCTCTTAAGTCTACTAAGTTTGTATATAATAATTATTATTATGTTAAATTTTCATCTATTTTTCCTTTTCTTTATTCATTCTATTCATAAATAAATAATAAATTTTTAAATATTTCTATGTTTGATATTATAAATTAATCATAAATCATATAAATTTTTTAAAATAATCATAATAAAATAGCAATTACAGTTTGGCCAGTAAAAGTATGTTCTGATTTAAAAATATACAGAACTCGAATTTATCATAATGTAACAAAAAATATCAAAACATACCCCCAAAAAAATTACAAGAAATGAAATATAAACTTTTGTAATGAATTTGACTATGGGCAGAAAAATATTAGAATGAGAATGTAAAAGTTGGTGTTTGTAATAAAGAAGTCAACTTGGTTTATTTTTAATTAATAAAATCATAATGAAACAATTGTTTGAAAAAGAGTGTGATGTTTAAATAGATGGGTGAATAAAAGGGGAAAAGGATAAAAAAATGTTAAAAAAAGAGGAGGCAATTACAAGTCTTGTATAAAGAATTGCTTAATTCGATATCGAGCGTAACCACTTCATTCAATTCAATAAATTGGTAAGCATGGATAATTTTGACTTCTTCTCGTATTTGTCCTCGCCACCACTCATAACCAACCAAGTATCAGAGTGGGAAGCGTGGACTACGTCATCAATTCCCCATTATTGAAGACAAATCTATTTCACGTTTTTCACTAAACCAATGGATTTTCAAAAATATTCTTTATCATACTTTTTAAGAAACTTTCCCGTGTTCATTACTTTTTTTAACTTCTCTCTCTATATGCTGATTTAAAATACATAAATAAATTCTTTAACAAATTTAATACACTTATTAATAAACTAACTTTTTAATTTCCATAAATTGGTTAGAAAAAAGTCATATTTATACTTCATTGATGTGATCGCTTGAAGAAAAAACACTTAGAATGATGAAGAAGTGAATTTTTTTGACATAAGTTGAAATTAATTTATTAGTCAAATTTAGTTTATGAGAAAGTTTATCTTATTTTTCTCTCTTTATGAATAATATGGGGAGAGTTGTCCCAACATAGTAGGTGATCAATTCAGTGCATTATTCTCTGCAGTTTATATTCAGTAGTGCAAGTACAGTGCAGCTCATGCTTTGCTGTGAAAGGACAATCGCAATCTGGGTCGGTGTTTCGGTACCTCCACACGTGATCATGGGATTTTCCGATCCTCTGTTTTGGAGACATACGATGTTAATCATTGCAACAATCTGTTTAACATGTAAACAAAATTCCAGTACCAAACACCGACACCACGATTAAGTTTGATTCAAATCACTAACCATCTTACTTATTCCGAGTGCTTCCCAATACGAAAAATAAGCAAAAATAAATAAAAATGTTCTAGTTTAATGTTCTGGCTATGATTGAAAATAATAAAAAAGACCAACAGCTTCCATTGGGGCACTGCTCCGAAAATTCTTTACAAAATAGGTTAATTTTGGCCTCTTATTGGGTCGGAATACAGCTACCCTTCATTTCATGATGCAGCAAGCTCCTCTCTGGTTTTATGTCAACTTGTGAATGGTCTTCATGTCAATGATCTCACCAAGAGTTCCTTGCTCCAGATGGTCCCACCATTTGAATAAGAAATTGTCCACGACTAGTCTGAACCATGGGGACAGCTTCAGACCTCCTTCTCCTGCATCAGCTTTCCTCAACAGCTCCTTCAACTCATCGCGGTTCACATACTTGATATCAGCCACTTCATCAGGATTGGGATTCACGTTAACATCCCGGACAGTAAAAAGCAGATAGTCCACTGAAATCAAGAAAAGTTGTCAATACTTAACATTCCTTAGACATACATAAACGAACAAGAAAATATCCAGTCAGAATTTGCAGCAAATATAAGCAGATTAGGACCTATTCAGCAGGAATAAAAAATATGCCCCAAATAGCACTGAGAGCTATTAATGGTGCAGGTTTAGATTTATGATTGCATTGACTGAATTATTGTTAATTAACCCTGGTGTTATACAACAAAATCGGCTTGCTGAAAAAGTTGAAAACAATTAAATTGGCTTACGTTCATGCTCTCCCCATTTCCCATCAGAAGGTGCCTTGTAAAGTATGCGACCCAGTGATGTGAACTGATCAACTGGTACATCTTCAGCAGGAATACCGAGCTCGTCCAAGAGCTTCCTCTGAGCTGCATTTCTTACTCCTGGTAACACAAGATGGAAAAACGTAAATAAAAAGCAGCAATGACAGAGTACATTTATATAGTCGTTTGAATGAATATAAAAGGTACATAGTGTATACCAAGGGCATTCTCTTCAATTAGCTCAGATTCACGGTACAGTGGATGGCTGCAACAAGTGTTTGTCCAGACAAGTGGGAATGTTACCTTGGTTGCAGATCGTTGCTTCATCATGAAGAACAGAGAAACTCAGTCAACACATCGAATTAAAACATGAAACTAAGACTTTAAAACACATACCACATAGAGAACTTTTCACCAAATAGTCATCCGAGAGACACAAGCATTAAGTGAACATAGATTTTGTAACATCAATAACAATTTCAACAAGAGGCAATTAAATGTTACAGTGTTGCTCACAATAAATAGTTCAATACACAAGTCATGATGAAGGTGTTATCAAATTAGAAAAACAGAACAATTATAACCGGTAAAAAAATAAATGTTACTACTGTGAACTTGTTTTGTTACTTCAATGAATGACCGTGAAGACTTGGTATTTTATTGATTTTCCTTATTCTTAAAATTAATTGCAAAGAGTGGCATTTAAGTAGTTAACAGCAAAAGGCCATTTCCCCTCCATATATTGAGGACCACTAGGTCTTTAGCCCACCTCGTGATTTGCATGCAGATGTAAAGCTTTCTAACCAGTATGCACAAAACACTGAAACAACAATGAGAAATATAGATACACTTTGATAACCAGTACATACAGACAAATTTTATCCACAGGAACAGAGAAATGAGATAACAAAATGAGGTTCAAATTCTGCTTGATGCTTTTGAAATCAACAGGTTTAGAATAAACAGGATGAAACAGCAAGCTTATGAGCCCAGAAAAACATCAATAATAAACATACCTGGAGCAGCAGCTCATACTTTGAGTTGAACAGAAATACACTGAAAGCTCTATGCAGCAAATTTTCAGCCTCAATCTTCTCCATCAAGTGACCTAATAAAAATCATTGAAGCTTAAAATAATAAATTATCCAGGTCTTTAGTCAGAGAGGAGAAGCACAAAAACAGAAAAAGAAAACTTGATGTCTAAAAAAATGTTCAAAATTTCTCGAGGACCTTTTCTTTATGAAGACAAAATCCGTAGAAGCAGTGGAAATTTATATTTTATTTCAGTTGTCTACTGATCACATTGATCAAAATCTACTATCAATTTGCAGCTCTTTAAGGCTTGCCTCATTGGTATTCAGTAGTTTGTTTGCATTAGAGTAAAAGCTTGGTTCTCTAGTACATAATAAATTACTAATTTTATCAAGTTTCTCATTAATGACCGTTCATTATATGTTAGGTGCATATCATGTGAGGGTTCCATCCTAACCATGTGAGGGTCAGGATAAGTCTCTCTCGCTAGAGCATGCTCTCGATTGATATGCTTTCAGATGTGTGTGCATGTCAGAGAACTGAATACAAAATTACTGCACAGCTGTTAATTCAATCCAACATAATCATTACAAACCAAAATAGATAACCCTGTTTAGATTTTACTCCTTTTAATCACAGGAAGATGTTTCCATAAACATAGACATTACAATATTTCAAGATGAACCGCAATGATAATATTTTTTTTTCACAAATCTTCATATCAGAGAATCTGCCTAGAAAATTTAATGATAGTACATCCCAGAATTTACAAAACACCTAAATCAGAACAAAAAAAACATTTTCAGAAAACACAAATTATAAGTTATTGAAGTAAGAGAATGTAAGAAACAATTTTTTTTACACTAAACAATGTGAACCCTTGCAATTGAAAACTAAGACAATCAAAAGTCCACTTACAATTGTATTTGGAATCGTGACCTACCACGCGGTCATTCTCATCCACCAAAATGCATCTGCAGAAGTTCCAAACCCAAAACAATTACAAATTGCAGCAGGCAAGACAAATAATAATAATAATAATAAATCACAAACACACTCGCTTTAAAGAAGCGTTATCCGTTAAAAGAATGTACACAAGACCCAAGAAAATACAGTCACTTCCCATTACAGAAGGATCAGATATTCAAAAGCTCAATTGCTCAAATCTATGCTCTAAGCTTCAAAAGTAGCCTACGAAATTTCGAAACAGGAATGCAAAAATTTGAAAAACCCAGGCTATCAAGTAGCAGTTCATCCCAAACCATTCATGATTCTGAATGACAGAGGCAGAACCTGCACCGAAGGGATTCTAAGAACAAAAGAAGAAACACCAAAAGTTGGGATAGAAATATCCTAATCACTCTGATTTAACCCTAATCCATCTTCCAAAACAATAACTTAACCGGAATTAATGCACGTGTTTTTCCTAGCCACCAGTTGCAAGACGAATATAGTGAAAGCCACACCTGAAGTGCTTAGGCCAGTCACCGAGTTAGCACCTCATGTGGAGGGTGACTCAGCTACACCTGTAAGGCCTTATTGATTCCACCCCACCCCCTTCTCTTTTATTATCCCAAAACTTCATTAGAAAAAAACCCTTAACAGACCCAAGGGATTGGTCGAGTGGAGTAAGACAAGGCCTTGCATATGACAAGTTGCAGGTTTCAGTCCTCACTCATCTCCTTGGAATGATATGAAAAATAAACGACCCTGAAGGAGTAAATCAGTCCTGTGACTGAAATAAAATAAAATAAAATAAAAAGGTAGCCGCCATGATTCTCTGTTGAAGACTCATACGCACAAGCAGATTACGTCTGAAAATTCAACATATTAATACTCTATGTTATGCTTCGGTTTAGTACAACTTTGATATTTTCAAAGCATACACCTCGGCACGGAAAACAATAACAGAGGAAAAGCAGGGAAATCTCAGAAAAAAAGTTCCAGTCAACTCTGTTGAACTTAAAGAAATCAAAAGCCGCAACACACACCAACAGTCCAATTGCACCCTAACGCGGCCCAATCAAACAACACAGTTGGCCTAGAAAACCACATTTCCGTTCTCAACAACCAAATCACAGATCAATCAATCAATCAATAACAGAATCACAAAAGCAATTGAAAAACGGAATGAAAAGAGAGGAACGGACTCGTCTTCAAACATAAGGCGGCGCTGGACGGCGTCCATGCCGGCATCGGCAGTGGTGACGGGAGTTTCTCCCATGGCGGTTGGAGAGGAGAAGGGGGCGGAGAGAGAGAGAGGAGTGTGGGATCTTCTTCTCCTCTGAGAGAAAGAGAGAGAAGAAAGAGAACGAGATCCTGTGAAGATGGAAGGAGAGTGAGTAACACACGCCGTAACGTTCCTTTTAAACAGGTTCTGCCTCAGAGTAAGAACGATCGATGATTGTGCCATTTTCAGATTTTCGTTTTCTTCCTGAAACGCACCGCACCACAAAACTTTATTAATTACTTCACTTCATAACATATTTATACAAATTAATAAATTCAATGGTCAAATAATTCGCATTAATAAATTATTCTTATTTTCCTCTTTCTAATAAATATAAATAGCTCGTTTACTCATTCAATTTTCAGACATCAATAGAAAAGTTATTAAAATAATTTAGATTTTGCAAAACTTATTATACCATTGTAAGAGAATAATAATTACAGAATCATTAATTGTCTAGTTAAAAAGAGATATGTAATGCTAAGTCAACTTTGGGATTTTTATTTTATTAGGAATAAAAACGAGTAGATAAATTCCTCTATATACTTATAAATATACATTATTGGCGAGATTTTTATTTTATAATATGATTTATAAATTATTTAATGTATATTTTATGTATAATTAAAAACAACATCTTTTATATATACATTGTTGATTATAGCAATGGCGGCGTAATTTTTTTGAATGTAAAGTCAACATTTTGAATAGACTTTTACTTAATTTTTAAATATTTGTTTTGAAAAACATTTTTTTTTTCGAAAATTACTAAAGTAAATGATAATGAAATTAACCAACAGGTCTTGATTCAAACGGCAGCGTTTTATTTATGATTAGACTTGAAAGGTGCAAAATTGGGTTTTATCCAAATCTGATTGAAAATCAACCAAATGTCTGGAGAGGAGTGGGTAACACATTGAAACAAACAAATTTAATTTTATAGAAAACGATTGATAATGAAATAATTATATTTAAAATGTAGAAATTATAATCATTTTCTCTTAATAATTACATCTGAAATATGAAACTAAACACACGCATTATTAGTCTTAGATTCAAATGTATGTTTAAAATAATAAATTGAAAATTATATAATAGGTACTCAATTAAAATTACAAAAATAAATAAATATTTTCTGGTGAAAATAATCTGATATGGTAATCTAAGTTGAAAATATAATTCCGTTATGCTATTTTTGAATCAATGAGTATTATATATGATTTTTTTATAAATAATTATTTAAAATTTATATTAAACAAACTGTACCGGTCGGTACCGGACGACCGCGTTGTCCGAATTAAATTATCTAATTAAGCAAGGAACATGGTTACACGTGGGACAAACGGTTACAATTCCCACTGAGTAACAAACACACGTGAGCACT
>Ga0123342_1006989_pt1 | contig 15244 bp, 7 predicted proteins | sample Turbeawhitnodule_FD_89960 | JGI IMG/M metagenome (GOLD analysis project Ga0123342, IMG submission 89960) | Root nodule microbial communities of legume samples collected from Mexico - Turtle bean Mexico white nodule | ecosystem: Host-associated > Plants > Roots > Nodule | place: Mexico: Nepantla... | reverse complement strand
GGATTGTTAGAAAGTTTAAATTATATATTATGATTGAATGGTGTATTGATGTGTTAAATGAAGTGTGCAATGATTTGAAAGTGTGATCAAGACATAGTATTTTCAGGAAAGGAAATACCGTGTGAGATTGTTGTTAGGGTGTATTGATCTGTTAGGCCCGTAATGAGACATCCTGACTCTACTGATATAATGGAATCACATAGATGAAGTTATTCAGTTGATGAGAGTCGATGGAGGTTCATATGACTTTGTCTGGGGTTTGAAATATAATCTGGTCTTTCAGGTCATATGAATTTACGCTGTCATACGAGATGATGAGATATTGAGATGTTTATGCGCATGGTTGTGTGGATTCACAACGAGTAGTATGACAGGTGCAGGTCTCAGGATTCTAATTTCAATACACGAGTCTTCCGAAAGTAGAGTCAAGTGTCTATGTGATATGAGTCAGTTGAAGTCTGACATGTGAAAGATGAATATTGAATTTTAATAGACACTTGATGATTTGAGAATTTGTGTGACACTTGATGATTTGAGAATTTGTGACACTTGATGATTTGAGAATTTGTATGAGACTTATGATTTATGTTTTATTAATTTCAAAGTGAAATTTTATAAAATTTTGTTTTATATGGCTAGCTTACCCTGTTATTTGGTTGTGATGATAGTGTATTTACACGGGAGCGGTGAGATTGCAGGTAGTAGAGCTCCTCAGTTAGATAGATTTAAATTGAATGTTTTATTTTGTTTTTTTCTAAAAATTTTTGTTGTATATATTAAATCCCTATGAAGAGGGATATCTTTTGTTTTGAGATACAAATATGAGAAAACAATATATGTTTATTGCATGCATAATATATTAACAAATATGAGTAAAATTTGGGGAGGTTACAATTAACATGTTAATTTATTTAATACTAAAAAAAATCATTTAATAGAAATCAAATTTAATGATAAAAACAATTAGTTACTATATTGATTAAATTATATATTATTTTAAAAATTATAAAAATTTATTGATATTTAAATCATAATTAACTAATTAAACACTAATTTAAAAATTATTTATTAATAATAGAAACTCTTTCGATACTAATAATTTTTTTAGTCTCTAATTTAGTTTATATAATAATTAATATCTCTAAAATTATTTTTTATTTAATAATTTTTTTAAGTGTAATTTTAGTTAAATTATCAAGTTTTTGAATGATTTGAGAATTTTCAAATATGTCTTCAATCTATTTTTTAATTGGGTATTGATCACGTAAATTATTTGAATAAAACCTTTACAGATTTTAAAATCATGATAAATTATTATTATTTTTGGTAATTTAAAGCCTCATAAACTAATCTCAAAAGCTTAGTTTTGGAATCTAGGGAATGAGGGACAGAGTAATGAAATGAATACGTTAGAGCTTTTGATGGTTGTTGGTGTTAGTTATAGCTCTTCAAAATGATGATGAAAAGTGAAACGATGGTTAGTGAATTTAATGTGTTATAACTTGTTTCACCAGTGCAATCACATCTCCAAGGATGAGAATCTAGTTTATTCAACCACGCTTTTATGCTCCATAAATATGAACAAAGAACAAGAAAACAAAGAAAAGTTCAACAATTACAACTATGAACTGCACCTATCATCAACCCTAGCTAACAAACCTTGCTGTCTTGAATGAAACGTTGAAAACACTACTCATGCCATTTTCATTCATTCTGCTATAATTTATGTGGAAACCCTTTTGGTTACTCAATATTTCTGCATTAAATGGTTATAGAGATCCTTTATCGTCTCCAAAAGATTGCACTCAACACTTTCAACGTGAAAAAATTCTTTTTAATAACCTCACTCAATCGGTCCTTACAAACTGTTGAGTGTTTCTCTGCCACAATCTATGATTACCAATACAATACCTCAACAAACATGAGCAAAACTTTTATGACAAGGTAACTATGAATCAGAAAAACCACAGAAAACAGAAATGAAAAGTGTGGCAAGCGAAAAATTGACTCAAAATTGTGGATGTGCAATCCAAACAAATAGAATAACTGGACAGACTATATGACAGCAGACATATCTCATCTTTCAGGATTTAAGCCTCAAAACTTCATCCCCTCAAACTCTTAATAATCTCTGAGAGGGCAGAGTATGTTCCAAAAGCAGAACAGACAGCACCTACTGTGATGATTGTAATGCAAACTGTTGCCTGCAGACATAGGAAATAAAAAGTAAAGTAGCAGTAGAGTTTATTATAACTGTTCAAGTAATGTCTGAACTTAATTAGTGGTAAGATTCTTGATTTGAGTGTCTTGTTTAAGTGTTAATGTCAGAATGATACGCTTCTGTTTTAAAATTGCTTTTCATTTGTATGCTTTAAGCTGTGTTAATATCAAAATATTTGTTTTTGAAGCCTTTGAGTAGTTCACTTAATTTTAAGGGGAAACTATTCGTTGTCACCATGTTCGATACTCTATAAAGTCCTAAAGAGTTTATTTTTCTCATCAATGCTCTACTTTTTATCAGTTCACCTTTCAAAGAAAAATGTTTCTTTTTATTGTCCATTTAGAAATTAAAGACAACATCATTTACTCTTTTTTTTTGTTAGGAGTTATTTCAGACATATCTACTACACAATACAGAAAACAATAATAGAGAAACTTGCACACGTAACAATCTAAAGGTGAAAGTAAAGAAAGAACAAGAAAGACTCACGCACAAAGTAACGAAATTCAATTGAAGTGTTAACGAATCTCAATCTTTATCCACGACATAATTCAGTATACTTGAGAATAGACTTTGTAGTTTCTCTCACAACAAATTCTCACTCGGACTTAGTTAAGAACAACTCAAACATTAGCCACAAATCACGTGAAACACGTCTAGACTACAAGGAATACACATAAACAATGCTTCTCATTATTTGGTTGGAAAGACACTTAGACAGTTTCTCTAGACGGTCTAACTCTATGTAGACATTAAGAGACAAGATAATCTACTGAGACCATCTATTTGATAGAAGCTACATAGCAAACACTTGACGATTTAGTATAGTTAGACGGTCTAGGAACCTTTTAGACAAGATTTTAGTGAGCCAATCTCTCAAATCTCTAACTTGGTTCAACACAAATCTGAGTGAGAGTCATTACCTGCCAATAAGCTCATTACAAGCTTAATCACCAATAAGCAGGATAAAATCCAAGCAATGAAGGAACTTGCTGCCTAAAAAACCTTTGTAATCATATCAAAATGATTATGATTTGTATTTCGCTGCTATTGTCACAGTAGATGGTGACAATTTGGTCTTGCACCTTCAGTTATTTGGCTAGACCTTTCACCCATAAGGCTTCCTTCATAGCTTTTGACATAGCAATTTACTATGCTTTAGTGGTTGACAAAGCCACTACCTTTTGTAAACTGGTCTTTCAATTGATAGCAGTACCATAAGTAGTAAACGCATAGCTTGTGAGAGACTTTTTGGTGTGCAAATACCCAACAAAGTCGGAGTCAACAAATTCTTCTATGGTAGCATCTCTAATAGATAGTCTTACTCTATCATAAACTAGAACTCATCCAAGCAATCCTTTCAAGTAGTAGAAAATCCACTTAAGAGCTTGCTAGAGAGTTCGCCAAAAATTTGACATGAACCTACTAACAATGCTCACAACATAGGCTATATCAAGGCGAGTGAAAACCATCGCATACATCACAACACCAACGATGTTTGCATGTGGTATACCGACCATATAATGTTGTTCTTCCACTATCTTAGAAGACTATTCATTACTCAACTTATTGTGAGAAGCAAGAGGTGTGGATATAGTAAGTATTTGAGGATAGATTCGTAACTTCCTTGAGTATAGTCTACTATTGACAGGATGTATCTAGTACTAGAGTGTGATGCAGTTGAAGATGGTCCCTATAGGTTAGCATGAACGTAATCAAGGGTTCCCTTTATTCTCTGCTGCCTTACATTAAAACAAATTCTGCAAGCTTTTCCTTGAACACAATGTTCACAAATTTTAATTGCTCAATTTTGTCACTGCTAAACAAGCCTTGCTTCTCAACTCAACTAAGTCTTTTTCACTTCCAGGAACTAACCTTTTATGCCATATTTCAATCTTAGACAAGACGGTCTACTCAATAATAGACTATGAGTCAAATATTACAACACCTTCCAAGGCTTATAGATCATTCTTCCTCACACCCTTCATCACTACCATGGATCCTCTCAACACCTTCAAGATTCCACTCTCTCCTTTAAACACATATCCCTTCTTCTCAAGCTCACCAAAGGATATTAGGTTGCACTTCAAGCTAGGTACAAACCTAAATTCCTGAAGCAGTCTTTCAGTTCCATCATGTAGATGAAACCTAATAGTTTCGAACCTTCTTCAAGTTCTGTAAACTCTTGGAACCATAAACAGTTAGGTGTCATATGAAATGAACATCTCGAGTCCATTATCCACTCGTAATCATCAACACTGCTTGACACCATGAGGACCTTTGATGATTAATAGCTATCTTCCATCATAGTTGCTACACCAGACATAGACGACTCTCTACAAGATCCAAACGATCCATCAAAAGTTGTTAGCCTTCTTTTTCCTCTCAAGACAAAACCTTATAGTGTGATCATTCTTCTTGCAATGATAACATCTAATAGACTATGTATTTCTACCATTGTGTGTCCTCGACTTTAACCTCTTTCAACCTCCTTTGTGATGACAATATACCCCCTTGCTACAAGACCACCTCTTGCACAAGACACCTTTACATCAAACTTCTTGTTCAACTCCTTTGAGCTCATAGCAACTTGAACCTCCTCAAGAGAAAGAGTATTTGATCCATACAACATGGTTTCCTTGAAATAATCCCGCATCTTACGCAAAAAAATACAACAACAACAACAATACTTGATCCTCATCATAAATCTACACATAAAGATTCTCTAGATCAATGAAGAATTAGTTGAATTCATCTAGTTGTTCGCTAATTGTCTTTTCACTACTCATCTTATATAAGTACAATGTTTGCTTCAGATACATATGGTTAACTAAGGACTTTGTCATGTACAAGCTCTCAAGCTTAGTCCATAGTCCCTATGCATTATTCTCCTTTGAGACTTGCCTCAACACCTTATCACCAAGTCTAAGAACAATAGCGTTGTGAACCTTCTCTAACAATGTTTCTTGTCCTTCCCTACCATGGGTGCACCAAGCTTGGATTCACTTTCCACAATCTGAAGTTGTTCAAATCATTGAATTTCTCAACCTTGTACTTTGCAGATGTCATGATGATTGATGTTTCACACTCACCGCACCATTTTTATAGGAATAAGCTCAGACAAATCCACTACAAATCCGTTTACCACACAAACAGAGAACGATAACAAAGAAACTTGCAAGCATACCAGGTAGAAGGTACACATAAGAGGGAGGACAGTAAAGAATCATACACAAAAATAACTTGGTTCAATTGAAGTGTTTTTGAACTTCAATCTACGTGCATCACATGATTCACTATACTCAAAGATTACAACTTGTAGTTTTTCTCATATCAAACTCCCACTCATACTCTCAGTTAAGCATAACTCAAATGTTAGCCAACCCTAATAATACAAAAGTTTATATTTATACAACAATACTGTTATAATTAACTCACGTAAAATATGCCTAAATTAATAAGGAAGACACATGAATTGTGTTTTTCATTACCGAGCTGGAAAGTTCTTAGAGTGGTTCTTCACACGGTCCAAGTGTTAGTAGACACTGAGACTAGACTTAGACCACCTACCACATATGGTATAAGCTGACGGTCTAGTACAATCAAACGGTCCAGAAACCTTTTAGACAAGATTTTACTGAATCAATCTTCACACTTTTCAAGTGTAACCCTATCTCCATGTAATTCTCAAAGATTTATACATTTATCATAAATGGGAGATAAATAGTAAGGTCATATTAAGAAGTTAAAAGTATAAAGTAAAATATAAATATAGAAATTTATTGTATTTCTTAATCTTGAATTTACACCATCTTCCAAAGCTTTTAAAAAATAGAGGGAGTGGTTATCAACTCAACTTAAATTTATGACTTATATTGAGCAGTATTATTGAAAGTGAAAGCATCATACCTGTACTCGCGTCACTTTGCCTCGCAAGATTTTTAGGAAACAAACGCAGGGTAGTATCAAAGACTGTCATCGAGGATGGTTTTAGTTTTAATTAATAAAATGTCGAGATCAATAAGCAAGAACAGATCAACTGAATGAAACTTACAACAAGCATTGTGAACAACGATCCAATCAATGACATAACCAGACCTACAAAAAAGAAAATTATATACGTTGTTGATAAAAACATGGTAGAACTATGTCACGGTACAATGATTTTCTGAAATGAAAAAGTTGGTCTGTCCAAAAATAAGTAATTTCCAGATTTAGTAAAGAAGTAATATTGAAGATAAATAGATCAACAACTAAGCACATGAGAATAGGAAGCGGAAAGACTCACCAAAAAAGGGAATTGAGAGACCAATAACCAGGGTGGAAAGTACCAGTGCTGTTCTGATGAAGATGGAATATAGATAAGACTTGGCTTGGTTTGATGGTATCAACTCCTCCAGACTCATTGCCACCGGAGATATAGTCAATGCAAATGTGATTCTAATTAAGTTCAAAACAACTTCCTTTGCTCACCGTGTGAGAGTCTTTAAAAGGGAATGCAAGAGAAATAGCATATCATAAAACACATGTTCAAACACACATTGATATAACACATTCTTTCCTGTCAAACACTTTCACCTTGAATCAACATGTTGTACATGAATAGGAATACAAGGACAAACATTTGTCAGGTTTTATAATTTTTTTTCCATTAGTAAAGCAAGATGCTAATTAGAAATGTTTTCAGTTGTGAAGCATTCCTTGCTCTTCCTGATGCAAGATGCTTGAGTTACTTGGCAATATTTTGTTTGCAAGAGATAATTATTCATATTTCTCTCTCAAATATCACTTTAGAAGAAGAAGGAATTTCAAATTTATAAATGCAGGATGGAAACAAAACCATTTCTTATTCGTATCTCTCTCATGTATTTAACTACTTATGTAAGGCCCCTATAAAAAGGATATTTGGTAAATGGATTAACCACCTGCAAAATAAAAGAAACAGATCAAATGTTGGTTATTTATGTAGTTTCCTGAAAATTGATAATATGCTGATACAGAATTAAGCATAGTATGAGAATAATAAATGACACAAAAATAGAGAATGTATACCGTGGTCCAAACAGCAATCTTGGTTGCTACCAATTCTTGAGGCAGGTTGAGAGTGAATTGAGAGAGTATAGCTTCACCAAACATTGTGTATCCCATAACAGCAGCTCCAGCATACAATAAGGTACAAATACCAAAACTGAGGAAAGGAAAAATCATACTTGTATATATTAGATTCAGAAAAAGAAATTCTACTGAAGAAAATAAAAATCCTATGCAAGTATATTCCACATCTTGAGGCATTGTGATTTACCTTATACTTCTCTACTAGTTTACTACCTAAAAGAGATCATCATATCTTCTATATATACTTGTAAATTGCATTTGTACAAGACTTAGATCTACTATACAGTGGAAGGACCAGTGACAACCGAGTTATAGATTATGGCCAAAAATTATTTACCATGCTAAGAGCACTCCAGGGAATTGGTTTCGATTTGCCATGGATGTATAAATGTTTGGGAAAACAGCATGTCCGGAGTAGCAGTAACCATAAAGACCCACAGCAACAGGAAAAGTTGCAAGATTGAGTGGGGTCCCTTTGCTAGGAAATCCGACTTCGTCTACACCAACCCATAACAAGCAGAGAACCACTAAAATTGATGCAACAACTCCACCAGCTATAAAAAGAACATGGTATAAGGTTATAATAAGCTTTTTCAAATAATGATGATAGTATAATATATGATTGCTGACTGCCAAAACATAAGACAGATTCATGAGCAGTTATAGTAACCAAGCATGAATGATAATAACTAGAGGAATGAAATTTGAGAAGCTGCACATGTTATATATAATTGACCAATATCATACATTATGACCAATATCATGTATTATCATTTCATTTCACAGCAACAACAAAGCTTTATCCCAATACAGAAAAGAACAACATGAAGTATGATAAAACCTTGTTTGAGAAATGATGACATACGAGCCAAGTGTAAATGAGACGAAGCTCTAACTTTTGATCAGAGAATGAACGACTAATCATTTGTTGAACCAAATAATAAGCACTTACCAGATATGTAACTGAGAATGCTTAGATCGCGGAGCCAAACAGTAGGAAGAACAGCCAAGGCAGTAATCACAGCAAACAGTGTACGTGAATCCAGTTCAATTCCACCCAAATTCAAGTGTGCATTTGGAAACAAGGAAGACAAGTTGTCGCCCTCCAAAATTATATATTCAATGCAACAAGCCTGCATGAAGGAATATTCAATAGGCAAAGTAATTGCTATAAATTTAGAAAGATTATACTTAGCAGCCAATAAGATGTAACAGTGGAATCCAAACAAGGTAGCCACATAGAATTTCATCATTTTTAATTGGCTTTAACAAATTACATTGGATGAGACCTCAAATGGAATACTAGATGAGTGAAGGTGGCTGTACTTACATATAATTCCACGTACAATACTATCTGCATCCAAAGAAAAAAAGGAGAAGGTATTAAGAAGTGATTAGAGGCATAGTTATTTTTAATTAACATGGAATTTGTCCCCCTAGAATAAAGACATCGGAACACAACAAATTTTAAAATTACAAGACCTGACACAATTATAATACAACCTATGAAATGAACATAAAACATAAATCTTAAATCAAAACAGAGAATCAATGTTTGAAAAGTGAGCACGAGTCATTACAGACATAATAAAATGTTATAACTTATCTAGTTACTGTGATATTTTTATGTCAGTACAAGAGTTCATAATAGATGTAAGAAAGAGAAGCATGAAGGGAAGACTTACTGAAATGGCAATACGTCCAGTAGTACCAAAAGCAGCTTGGCCAATATCAGGGTATGTTTCAAGCTCAGGATCACTGTCCAAACAGGAACGCAAGAGCAGCCCAGTATAAAATGAAATAATTGCGAAAAGGAACAAAACTGAGAGTCCAAACCATCCACCTTCTTTGGCAGCATAAGGGGTAGAAAGGATTCCAACTCCACAAAGAACATTTATTCCTACAAAATCCAAAATATGATGAATAAGGGAACATCATCATCACCTGCACTGCAGGGGTCATGCAGTTTCAAACCAAATGCTGTACAATATTTTAACCTACGGTTCATTTTACAATTTAAGGTATGATTTTTTTATTGGGGTTCATGCAGTTCAAAATTTATAATGGACTAGTGAATACAAAAATGCATGTGATTAGCTTTAGTACAAATTAAATCTAAATATAAGATCATGGTCAACTCAGAAATGAGAAAATGAATTTATGTAGCATTTTGAACAAGTGATGGTGACAAAGTGGTTAATAATCATCACTTGTCTAACTTAGGTAGGCCTGAGAAGCTATCAATTTACATCATTGCCTAACATGGTCCCCCCAGTCAGAGGATTGATTGAGTATGTCGGTGGGACTTCTTAATTGCAGTTTGCAGAAAAAACAATATATGTTCCGAAACACATCCATTCACTAATAAATGAACACCCAATCCTTATCTTCTAGTAGAACAGTTTCAAGTAGTTTTAAATTAAATAATTCATAAAATGAAGAAATTTAACCAATTATTTGAACACTTAAAGCTTAACTCTATGATTTACTTTATAATGTTCAAGTATAATGTGCTCAGTTTTGGGCTAAATGTGACTTTCTAGATAAGTATTTATTTAAGGTTTTCTAAAAAGAATAACTTCATTAAAAATCATTTTTGAAATAATAAAAAACCAAAAATAATCAGAAAACATAAATATGATTATAAACTATTTAAAACAATTTCTCCTAAAATCAATTATTCTTTAGAAGCTGAATTTTCTTATTATAAAGAACAAAAATGATAGTTTCACAACATAACACTCACTTCAATAATATTATATCATATATATAGTATTTTAAATTAAAAAATAATATATTGGTTATCATAGAATTAAAATATTAATATATTGGTTTTCAAGTGGGTGTCTTTTTTAGGAGTGTTAACTTGTGTTTTTTTTTAATTTCTAAAAAATAATCACTAAATTATATTACACTCTGTTCCATATACAAAATGTTACACTAGAACTATTGTGGGTTTAAAATGGTTTATGTGAGTGTCCATATCTCAAATCTATTCCCACCTCCCAATTTACAAGTTGGTAAAATCTGATCCACACCGTCCAAATCCATGAAGTGGGGCAGAGTGCATACCCACCATGTTTTTTTTTGTGATGTAACTCATAAGGACACTGTTTTTTAGAGTGTTATCTGCTTGTTAGCTTCATTTAATGCAAGTCGTGCATTATATCAATTTTCAAGCTCTATAACTCAGAATCATCATCATGCCCGAACACAGAAAAAAAATAATGTACATCAAGAGAATTACAACCCTCTCTTTTCTCACCAAATTTTGTTTGCATGTAGGAAACTCCTTCATTTATATAATGAAGTTCAAATTTTCTGATACATAATGACAAGAAAACAACATATACAGTACACCAATTAATTTGTATCATTATCATGCATTCAATTTACCTTAACTATGATTTGATATTTTCCCTTCCTTCTTTTTGTCCTTTATATTTATTCCGAAGATAAGGTTGAACAGTTTATTCTCTTATAATAAAATAGAATTCTGGGCATAGATCAAACCAAGAACATAACAGACCAAGATTCAACAATTTACCATTGAGCACAGCTTGTCCAAAAGTGCAGTGGCGAGAGGGAACTTCATGAGAAACCTTGGAATCCTTCTTAATCAAAGAAGATCTTCTAGAAGAAAGAGGAGGAAGCAAGGAATGAGAGCTACGTCTCTGATGCTGCTCATCTTCTGGTTCTTGTAAAAGAGGCTTTGCCACTGAAGGAAGTGCTTCAGGAGTGTGCCTCCTTGTCAGTGATGTAGAAAGGAAAGAACTGCTTAGTCTTGACAATGAGGGTGTGCCCAAAAATCCAATATTTGGTGATGGCACACTACTGTATAGATCGATAGACTGCCTGAAACACCATCAACAATGATAACATACGTATTCAGTTCATGCACTTTACATAGGAAACACCAAAATTAAGTTGTTAGATTTTGTTTTTCAACTTTTGGATATAGTTTGTTAACTATGACAAACACAAGTGGCATCTTCTGGTTTCTTCTAAAGCCGAAAACTAATCAGAAAAAGGTTCCAAACAATTTTTACATTCACCCTAAAAAAGGCAAAATCACTTTTCAAAAACGTAATGAAAAAGGAGGAAAAGAAAAGACAACGAACAATAATTGAAGAGAAATTAGAGGGTGCCCTTTTGACACTTTAGAAACATAAAAGAGAAAAGGACAGAAGAAAACACAATCATGAGAAATTCACAAATCCAGTGGAATTAAAACAAGGAAAATAGAAGACCTGTAACTCTGAGGCCACGAGATGTTGTAAGAACTGGGCTTTCGCTGTGGAGGGTTTTCGGTTGAGTAACTGGAAGAATCAGAATCGTTACCATCACCTCCATCTTTGTTGAAATCCTTCTCCACATCATCTTCATCACTCTCGATGATAAAACTGTTCTCAGAAACAGAATTATTCATTTTCCTTCAAGCTCTTTCTCCGTTAAAAAATCCTCCACCTCTTCAACAATTCACCTTCACAGAATAACCACACTCATAAAACACACATATGAGCAGAAAGAAAGAAAATCTCTATGAGAAATTCAAGGCAATTTTACAACATAGAATCTGTGTCGGGATCAACCGCATCCTATTCCTTAACCTATTCTTCAAAACCAAAACAAAAACTTCACGTGGGGTGAGATTAAAAAAGTCTCTCTTTAAGTATTCTCACTCAGAAGCTTGTATTCACGAATCCAGCTAGATTTTGGATATGCATGCATTTTCATCAAGTTTGATTAAGCCAAACAAGAAAACACACACAAGGAAGTTAAAGAAAAAAAGGGGGTGGCAAGGAAACACCTTTAAAGTGTTTTAAAGGTGTTTCCTCTCATGGTTTTTGTTTTGTATGTTTCCTTAAATTTCTGCAAAGAAACAAAGTGAAAAACAAGGGAGAGAAGAACATAGATAAAAAAAAGGGTGGCTATTTACCTTATCTTTGTGGTTTTTTCAGTGACACTAGACTCTCAATGTTGCGAACTCTTATAGCGGTTTTGATGGTGTCTGTGTGAACTGAAAAACTTGAAAAAGAATCTGTGACGACGGAGCAGAAGAATAATGGAAGGTGTAGCAGTTTATTGTTATGCACATCTGTACTTTGTCTTCAACAGTGCAGGCATATTAGAAATCGTAGCCGTACATTACTGGAAAACAATAGATAGTGAATTTGCCATGTTGTCATGCTGGCATGGGCCCCCATTTTTCTTTTGTTTGTTGTAATAGCTCATCATGAATCATATGCTAGTAACCACTTTATCTTAGGCACCTGTTAGCCTAGGATTTATTTTTTGTCAAATATAACAATGTGGTTTTATCATGTAAAATAAATCTTATGGTTACAAATTTATGCAAAAATTATTATATTTAAGGTAAATCAATGAAAACAATTCCTTACTCAAATTATAAAAAAATTGTTGTCCTTGTAATCCGTTTGTACTGTAACCATGTGCTTACAAGCGAATGAAAAAAGATTACACGTTAGTATTTTCTTTTTAATTTATTATTATTATAATTAATAATAATTATAATAGTAATTTCACATGCATTTGATTTTCATATTTTGGAGGGACTCAAATCCTCCTTATAATAAGTTATCTAATTTTCTTTCCATCCGAACTGACATTTTTTATAATTAAAACTCATTATATATATATATATGTTTCACTTTTATTTGTATTTATCTTTTTCTTCAATATATCTACCTCATAGGCATAGGTATGTTTAGCATTTTTCAAAAGATGTGAAGGAAAAACTACCTTTACGAGATGTTCAAGACAAGTGTAAAATAATATATGAATAATCTAGAGCTATGAGAAATTAATAACATTAGAAGAAGTTGATAATAATTTTAATATCAATAAGTATTAATTTTAACTGTTTTATTATTATTATTATAACCTGAAAAGATATAAAAGAAAGAAGGAATATATAGTGTTTAATTGTGATAAAAAGTGATAGAAATTTAACTGAAATATGAATTCAATTCATAACAGTATATCAATTATAGATACAAGTTTGGATTCCTAAAGATATAATGATGACATCATTTGAATTAACAACCACCTATAAATTACATCACAAAATATCGCTATCTCATTTAATAATTACTGCTAACAAAAAAAATTAAAACACAATATATTTTTTTATTGGGCAGATTATCTAGAATCATATATTGATGTTTATTTTTTATGTTGTTTTCTGATTTTGGTTATATATGAATTTGGTATTTCTGGTACAGTTACGCTGATAAAAAAACCTTATATTTAATTACTTATACTAAATAGTTTTGTTAGTTATTGAAATAATAGTAAATTAAATTTACCTTTTCCCTTCTACCTTATATCATTAGAGTGGTCATACACTTCTCTTATGAGTACTGTTAGCATATTCTCAAAGTAAAATACTTAGAGAATGGAACACAGTGAGACTAATGAAATTATGACCGAAATTCATCACATAAACTGAGAATCGTCTTATTCCTTTAATCCTAATGAATTCAACTAATAATAAAATCAATAAATATATATATATATAATATGTATTAAAAATACATTATTAATTACTAATAGAAAAAAAAATAAGTTTCACTACACAGTAATTATTAAAAAAAAAAAAACAATCGGTTTACATCAGTAAAAAATGGATGCAAGATAAAACAAATGACAAAGTCGATCAACAAGTCGATGAAAGAAACTTGAAAGGAAAGTTATTTTGCGTTGATCAGCAAGAGACGTAAATTGCGTTGATCAAATTGAAGTAAGACAGACGAGAATATCGTTACCCTGACTGACATAAATACTATCAAAGACACCATCATATATCGGCCAAGCTCACACAAACAAAATAATTAAATTAATTAAATACATAATTATGTCGGCTATATTAAAAAAAATCTATATGCACTAGAACGTAGTTGAAATAAAAGATATAAAATACTGTAAAATATAGATGCAAAATTTTAAAATTAAAATGCACCTATTAATCTAGATTATAAAAGTCAATATTAAAAGGTTTATTTGAGATATTAAGATAAAATTATAATACTAATTAGCAAATAGCTACAAGTAAAGAGTTAGATATAAAATATGTACATATTAAACTAAATATTTTTTACAATAAAAACTCCTTCCACGGAACTCACATAAATATCCAGAAAATTTCCAAAACCAAACCAAAGTCAACAAACAATGATAAACCTCTAAATCACGAGAATATAAAAACCAACAAAACCAGCAACTCCACTATAAAATTTCCAAACCAAATTTACTAGAATATAAAGAACAACAAAACTAGTAACTCAAATCCAAATAAAAAGATAAAACCTTTTAGCAATTTAAATTTATCTTTCAGCAATTTGAAACCTTTGTCAGAGAGAATAGCCACTACAAAAAAAATAGTATTATCTATGGATTTTTATCAACGAATTTGGATTCACAAGTAAATTCAGCATTACCTACGAGTATTATCTACGGATAACCTTAACTACGGATATTACACATGAATCTGAATCCGTATGCAAATTTAACATTACCTATCAACTATTACACACAGATTTCTATTATCTATTAACTATTACCCACAGATTTTTATTTACCTACTAACTATTATCCACGAATTTATATTACCCATGAAACTCTATTACCTACCAACTATTTCCCACAAATCTTTATTACCTACCAACTATTATCATAATAATTATATAGATAATATTAAAATATTATTATAATATGAATAATTATAAAATTAGAACTAATATTCATAAATAATAATAATAATTAATAATATTGTTATACATATTATTAATATTATAAAATTAATAATATAAATAATATTATTAATATTATATTAATAATATGAGTAATATTATTATTAGTAATATTAGTCGTATTAGTAATATTAAT
>Ga0123342_1006988_pt1 | contig 15246 bp, 11 predicted proteins | sample Turbeawhitnodule_FD_89960 | JGI IMG/M metagenome (GOLD analysis project Ga0123342, IMG submission 89960) | Root nodule microbial communities of legume samples collected from Mexico - Turtle bean Mexico white nodule | ecosystem: Host-associated > Plants > Roots > Nodule | place: Mexico: Nepantla... | reverse complement strand
TTGCAGAAACAGGTAGTAGGTTGCAGGTAGCAAGTTGCAGATAGCAGGTTGCCGGTAGCAAGTTGCAGGTAGTAGGTTGTAGATAGCAGGTAGCAGGTGGCAGATACCAAGTTACAGGTAGCAAGTAGCAGGTAGCTGGTTGCTGGTAGCAGGTTACAGGTAACAGGTTGAAAGTAGCAGATTGCAGGTAGCAGGTTGCAGATACCAGGTTACGGGAAGCAGGTAGTAGGTTGCAGGTAGCAGGTAGTAGGTTGTAGATAGCAGGTAACAGGTGGCAATACCAAGTTGCAAGTTGCAGGTAGGTGGTTCCAGGTAGCAGGTTCCAGGTAGCAGGTTGTAGATAGCAGGTTGCAAGTAGCTGATTATAGGTAGGAGGTTCCATGTTGCAGGTAGCAGGTAGAAGGTAGAAGGTTGCAGGTACCATGAAGTAGGTAGTAGGTAGCAGGTAGCAGGTTAGAGGTAGCAAGTAATAGGTAACAGGTTGCAGAGAGCAAGTTACAGGTAACAGGTTGCAGGTAGCAGGTTACAGGTAGCAAGTTGCAGGTATCAGGTGGCACGTAGCTGGTAGCAGATTGCAGGTAACAGGTTGCAAGTAGCAGGTTGCAGGTAGCAGGTTGCAAGTAGTAGGTTGCAGGTAGCATGATGTAGATAGCAGGTACAAGGTGGCAGATACAAGGATGCAAGTAGGAGGTTGCAGGTTGTAGGTAGCAGGTTCCAAATAGCAGGTGGCCAGTTGGAGGTAGCAGGTAGCAGGTTATAGGTAGTAGGTTGCAAGTAGCAGGTGGCAGATAGCAGGTTGCGGGTAACAGGTTGTAGGTAGCAGGTTGCAAATAGCAAGTTGCAGGTAGCAGGTAGTAGATAGCAAGTAGCAGGTGACAGGTAGCAGGTCGTAGATAGCAGGTAGCAGGTGGCAAATAGCAGGTTGCAGGTAGCAGGTTGCAGGTTGCAGGTAACAGGTTGCAGGTTGCAGATAGCAGGTAGCAGGTTGCAGCTAGCAAGTTGCAGCTAGCAGGTAGTAGATAGCATGTAGCAGGTGAAAGATAAAAGGATGCAGGTAGCTAGTTACAGGTTGTAGGTAGCAGGTTGTAGGTAGCAGGTTTCATATAGCAAGTTGCATGCAACAGGTAAAAGATTGCAGTTAGTAGGTTACAGGTAGCAGGTTATAGGTAGCAGGTTACAGGTAGCAGGTAATAGGTAGCAGGTTGCAGGTGGCAAGTTGCTTGTAGCAGGTAGCAGGTTGCAGGTTACAGGTAGCAGGTTGAAGGTAGCAGGTAGCAGGTTGCAGGTAGCAGGTTGAGGGTAGTAGGTTGCAGGTAGTAGGTGGCAGGTATTAGGCAGCAGGTAGCAAGTGGCAGATAGCAGGTTGCAGGTAGCACGTTGCAGGTTGCAGGTTGTAAATAGCAGGAAGCAGGTGGCAGGTAGAAGGTTGCAGGTACCATGTAGCAGGTTAAAAGTAGCAAGTTGCATTTAGCAGATTGTAGGTAGCAGGTAGCATGTAACTCGTTGCAGGTAGCAGGTTCCAAAAAGCATATACCAGGTAGTAGGTTGCAGTTACAACATAAGAAGTTGCAGGTAAATCATTGCACGTAGCGGGTTGCAGGTAGCAGGTTTCAGGTAGCAGGTTGCATATAGCATGTATGATGTATCAGGTACCAGGTAAAAGGTTGAAGGTAGCATATAGTAGGTAGAGGGTTGCATGTAGCATATAGTAGGTAGCAGGTTATAGGTAGCACGTAGCAAGTTGCATGTAGCAGGTAGCATGTAGCAGATTGGAGGTAGTAGGTTACAGGTAGTTGGTAGCAGGTAGAAGGTTGTAGGTAGCAAATTGCTAGTAGCAGGTAGAAGGTAACAGGTAGCAGGTCGTAGATAGCAGGTCGTAGATAGCCGGAAGCATGTGACAGATAGAAGGTTGCATGTAGTTGGTTAGAGGTAGCAAGTTGCAGGTATAATGTAGCAAGTAGCAGGTTGCAGCTAGCAAGTTGCAGCTAGCAGGTTGTAGATAGCATGTAGCAGGTGAAAGATAAAAGGATGCAGGTAGCTAGTTTCATATAGCAAGTTGCAGGCAACAGGTAGCAGATTGCAGTTAGTAGGTTATTGGTAGTAGGTACAAGGTTGCAGGTAGCAGGTTGCATATAACAGGTTGTAGGTAGCAGGTTGCAGGTAAAAAGTTGCATATAGAAGGTAACAGGTAGCAGGTTGTGGATAGCAGGAAGCAGGTGGCAGATAGAAGGTTGTAGGTTACAAGTAGTAAATTGTAGGTATAAGGTAGTAGGTAGCAGGTTGCAGGTAGAAGGTAGCACAAAGCAAGTTGCATGTAACACATTGCAGGTTGCAAGTAACTTGTTGCAGGTAGCTAGTTGCAGGTACCACATAACAAGTTCCAGGTAACACATTGCAGGTAGCATATTGAAGGTAGTAGGATTCAGGTAGCATATTGTAGTAATAAGTAACAGGCAGTAGGTTACAGGTAGCATGTATGAGGTAGCATGTATTAGGTAGAAGGTTACAGGTAGCATATAGTACGTAGAAGGTTGCATATAGCATATAGTAGGTAGCAGGTAGCAGGTTACAAGTAGCAGGTTGCAGGTAGCAGGTTGCAGATACCAGGTTGCAGGTAGCAGGTTGCAGGTAGCAGGTTGCAGATAGCAGGTTGCAGGTAGCAGGTAGTAGGTTGTAGATAGCAGGTAGCAGGTAGCAGGTGGCAGATACCAAGTTGCAGGTAGCACGTAGCAGGTAGCAAGTAGCAGGTAGCAAGTAGCAGGTAGCTGGTTGCAGGTAGCAGGTAGCAGGTTCCAGGTAGCAAGTTGCAGATAGCAGGTTTCAAGTAGCAGGTTGTAGGTAGGAGGTTCCATGTTGCAGGTAGCAGGTAGAAGGTAGAAGGTTGCAGGTACCATGGAGTAAGTAATAGGTAGCAGGTAGCAGGTTACAGGTAGCAGGTTGCAGGTAGTAAGTTACAGGTAGCAGGGTGCAGGTAGAAGGTTGCAAGTAGCAGGTTACAGGTAGCAAGTTGCAGGTATCAGGTGGCATGTAGCAGGTAGCAGATTGCAGGTAACAAGTTGCAGGTAGCAGGTAGCAGGTTGCAGGTAGCAGGTTGTAGATAGCAGGTAGTAGGTGACAGATACAAGGATACAGGTTGCAGGTTGTAGGTAGCAGGTTGCATATAGCAGGTTGCAGGTAGCAGGTAGCATGTAGCCAGTTGCAGGTAGCAGGTAGCAGGTAGCAAGTTGCAGGTAACAGGTAATAGATAGCATGTAGCAGGTGGCAGGTTGTAGGTAGCAGGTAGTAGGTTGCAGGTAGCAGGTTGCAAATAGCAAGTTGCAGGTAGCAGGTAGCAGGTTGCAGGTTGAAGGTAGCATGTTGCAGGTAGTAGGTTGGAGGTAGTAGGTTGCAGGTATTAGGTAGCAGGTAGCAGGTGGCAGATAACAGGTTGCATGTAGCAGGTTGCAGGTTGTAGATAGCAGGAAGCAGGTGGCAGGTAGAAGGTTGCAGGTACCAGGTACCAGGTAGCAGGTTAAAAGTAGGAAGTTGCAGGTAAAAGGTAACTCATTGCAGATAGCAGGTTCCAAAGAGCATATACCAGGTAGTAGGTTGCAGTTACAACATAACAAGTTGTAGGTAACACATTGCACGTAGCGAGTTGCAGGTAGCAGGTTTCACGTAGCAAGTAGCATGTATGAGGTAGCAGGTACCAGGTAAAAGATTGAAGGTAACACATAGTAGGTAGAAGATTGCAGGTAGCATATAGTAGGTAGCAGGTTACAGGTAGCAGGTAGCAGGTAGCAGATTACAGGTAGGAGGTAGCAGGTAGCAAGTTGCAAGTAGCAGGTAGAAGGTAACAGGTAGCAGGTCGTAGATAGCAGGAAGCAGGTGACAGATAGAAGGTTGCAAGTAGCAGGTTACAGGTAGCAAGTTGTAGGTATAAGGTAGCAGGTTGCAGGTAGGAGGTAGCACATAGCAAGTTCTAGGTACTACATTGCAGGTTGCATGTAACTCGTTGCAGGTATCAAGTTGCAGGTACCACATAACAAGTTGCAGGTAACACATTGTAGGTAGCAGGATTTAGTTAGCAGGTAACAGATTGTAGTAATAGGTAGGAGGTAGCAGGTAGCATGTATGAGGTAGCAGGTAGCAGGTAGAAGGTTACAGGTAACACATTGCAGGTAGCAGGTTGCAGGTAACTTGTTGCAGGTAGCAGGTTGCATGTAGCAGGATTCGGTTAGCAGGTAGCAGATTTTAGTAACAGGTAGCAGGTAGCAGGTTGCAGGTAGCATGTATGAGGTAACAGGTAGCAGGTAGAAGGTTACAAGTAGCATATAGTAGGTAGAAGGTTGCAGGTAGCATATAGTAGGAAGAAGGTTGCAAGTACCTTTTTTATTAAATCAAATAATTTTTAGGATGTACATTTAATTATTTCTACTCCTATTTAATATTTTTATTTATTGTTTATTGTTAAAGGCCCGATTTCAGTTACTATTGGGCCTTTTCTATTTTTTTATGCCAACTAATTTTAGGGTTTATTTTTTCTATATATGTACCTGTCTTTTACCTTTTGAATATACGAATACAATTTACTCTTTTTCACTCAGAGATTCTCTTTCTCTTTACGCACACTCTTTTTCTCTTATCTTCATTCTCACTATGTATAGGGTTCACAATTATCCTTTTTTTACATACACAGTTTTCACCATTGCAATCTTGTTTCCCAAATCTCCAATATGGTATCAGAGTTCTTCGAATGAAGAGCTTTGTTGCGCCTCTCTGGTTTTCTCTCCTTACTTTCATCTTTTCTTGCTCGCTTTTTTCCTTCTTTCTTGTTTTCTTTAAGCGTCTTGATTTTTTTTCTCTCACTGTTTTGCAAATAATGGTTGATGAGGAGGTTGCGCCACTCAATCAATCAAAACAACCATGAGCAGTTTCTTGTATTTGCACCCAAGCGAAAATCTCGGAGCATCTCTGGTTTCCCCAGTTCTTGATTCCACCAACTACCATTTTTGGATTCGTTCAATCAGCACAACCCTTAGCGCCAAGAACAAAGTTGAATTCATCCTTGGTGATCATCCTCGTCCTTAGAAAGATAACCCTAACTTTTCTGCGTGGTCGCGCTGCAATAACATGGTGGCTTCCTGGTTAGTTCATTCCATTTCACTCCTAATTAAGCAAATTATAATATGGATGGATGTTGTTATTGATATCTGAAACGATTTGAAAAAACCCGATACTCTATGGGTGATTTATCTCGCATTTCTGATTTACAATTAGAAGTTGCATCTTTAAGTCAAAGTGATCTTTCTGCTACTGATTATTTTACAAAACTGCGTATAATTTGGGATGAGTTGGAAAATTTTTGTCCTATTCATATCTGCACTTGTTCTATTAAGTGTTTTTGTTCTGTTGAAATTTTCATAAACCAAAGAAAATGTGAAGAACGTGCTATGCAGTTCCTTAGAGGTTTGAATGATCAATACAATAACATTCGATCACATGATTTGCTTATGAATCCCATACCTCCAATCCTAAAAAAATTCTCTCTAATTGTTCAACAATAACATCAACTATCTACTATTTTACCTTTACCTACTGTTCATAGTACTAATGTTAGTTGCACTACTCCATCAAATCCTCTGTTGTGTGGTTTTTGTCGTAAACTAGACCATAGTGAGATTGTATTTTTAAAAAGTTGGTTTTCCTACTGCTGACACTAGAAACCAATATGGTAGAAAACTCTGCACTTACTATAATCGAATTGGCCACACCATTGACACATGCTACAAGAAACACGGTTTTCCTCCTGCATACAAAGCCCATAATCTCACTCGGACCACCCAGATTCATAACCTGGTTTCTACTGATGATCTCTCTGTTGATAATATTTCTAAAGAGCAGGATGTTAAAGACATTCAACTTACCTTTTAACAATTTCAATTCTTAATTGACCTTATGCGCCAAAACACTCATGTTGCTTCCTATGCTCAAGCACGGATCAACCAAGTTGGCACATTCTCGGTTGATGCCATCAAACAAAATCACCAATCTCCAACAAGTAATTTACTTTCTTTTATACCTAATATTTATAATTCTTAGATACTTGATTCAGGTGTCACTGATCATGTTTGCACTTATCTCTCTGTTTTTACACACTACAAAAAAATTACCCTTGTTTTGATTAATCTTCCTAATGGCCCAACTATTTTTGCAAATTATTCTGGTTTAGTAAAATTCTTTGATAAATGTTACCTTCTTGATGTGTTATACGTACCTCAATTTAAATTAAACCTTATTTCAACTTCTAAATTGTCTTTACAACTTAAATGCACTTTAACTTTCATTTCTACTCACTGCATAATACAGGGCAATTTATCACACGAGAAGATTGATATAGTTAAGGCTACTACTGGATTGTACCTTTTTAATGTTTTTTCTATTGTATCACACACTACACCACAAATTTATGTTCCTTATATCAATTGCAATATTAAAGATAAACATATGTGGCATTGTAGAATGGGTTACCCTTCTCATGAAAGATTAACTGTCTTGAGTGCTCAATATCATTTTATTACCATTGACAAATTACATTTGTGTGATACTTACAATTGTGCCAAACAAAAGAAAATGCCTTTTTCTTTGAGTACAACTACTATTACTGTTATTTTTTACATTGTACATTTTTTATATATGGGGACCTTGTTTTGTTACTTCTATGCAAGGTTTTAAGTATTTCTTGATTGTTGTGGATGATTATTCTCACTATACATGGGTTATCATGTTGCATAATAAATCTGAAGTTATTAATCACATCATAAACTCTACTCATTATGTGAAAACTCAATTTCATACAAAAATAAAAACCATTCAAACTAATAATGGACAAGAATTTAGTATGTATGCTTTATTCGTTTCTAAAGGCATAACACATCAAACTTCTTGTGTTGAAACACCATAACAAAATGACATTGTTGAACGCAAGCACCAACTCATTTTAAATGTTACTCGTCCTTTGCTTTTTCAAGCTAACTTACCTTCTTTATCTTGGTAATTTGCAGTTAATCATGCGGTATTTTTTTAATTAATTTCACCCCCACTCCTCTCTTTTTTAATCTTACTCCCCATGAAAAACTTTATGGCAAACCATGTGATCTCTCTTTTCACAAAAAATTTTGCTGCCTTTGCAATTCCAACACTCTCACTGCACATAGAAAAAAATTAGATGTTAGATTTGTCAGGGCTGTTTTCCTTGGTTTTCCACAAATACTAAGGGCTACATTGTTTTAAATTTGAAATCTCAAGACATGTTATCTTTCATGAAACTCATTTTCCATAAAAATTGGATAATGATCTTGATAGGGGTCCCAACATTCTATCTTTACCTGTTCCCACTAACTATACTTTTGATTATGATTTTTGCTTTAACCTTGCACCTCTTCCCGAGCCTGAACCAGCCAGTACCATTATCATCGCTTCTCCCCCACCACGACGCTCCAACATAACTCGCATACCACCTTCTTACCTTGCTGATTTCACTACTTCAAATGCATCACCACTAGGTATCACATTCATCATTACATCTCTTATACAACTTTATCTTCTTCTTTTAAGAATGTTATTTCTTCCATCAATTCTAGCACTGAACCCCGTTCATACAACGAGGCTTCCAAACATTCTTGCTGGCAACAAGTTATGCAAGATGAGCTTTTCGCTCTAGCTTCCAATCATACTCGGCAGCTCAGTCCTCTTCCTCCTGGGAAGAAACCTATTGGTTGCAAGTGGGTATACAAGGTTAAACACAAATCTGATGGTATTATTGAGCGCCACAAAGCCCACTTAGTTGCCAAGGGTTTTACTCAAATTGAGGGTATAAATTTTCTTGACACCTTTGCCCCTATTGCACAATTAACTACTTTATGATTATTACTTGTTGTTGCCACTTCACAAAATCGGTTTTTAAAACAACTTGATGTCAACAATGCTTTCCTCCATGGTGATCTTAACGAGGAAGTATATATGACTCCCCCTCCTGGCCTCTTTGTCCCTTCTCCTCAACATGTTTGTAAACTCATGGCCTATGTCAAGCAGGTAAACAATGGGATTCAAAACTTTCCCATTTCTCTTAGATAACAATTTTGTTTTATCTGTTGTTGATAGCTCATTATTTATTAAATATAATGGTCTTATTCTTACTTCCATTCTTATTTATGTTGATGACTTGATACTTACAAGTAATGATGTTGAGGAAATTCACTTTATCACCAATGCTCTAAATCACAACTTTAAAATAAAAAATTTGGGTAATCTCACCTACTTCCTCAGGTTTGAGGTCGCTAGGAATAGCACATGCATGCATCTTAGCCAGCGAAAATATATTATTGATCTCTTACAAGAAACCGGGATGTTCAACTCAGCTCCAATACCAACTCCAATGCCTCAGTCTTCCAAAATCACATCTTCAGATGGTACAATCCTCTCACCCGAAGACACTTTTTCATATCGGCGACTCATTGGACGCCTCATCTACCTCACCAATACTCGCCCTGACATTGCCTTCACCGTCAACACTCTTAGCTAATTCATCTCTGCCCTAACAACATTACGCCAACAAGTTGCCTCATGACTCCTACACTATTTAAAAGAAAACCCTGGTGATGGTGTCTTTCTGCCCAACACAAGCTCTCTTCATCTTCATAGTTTTAACGACTCAAACTGGGCCACATGTCCTGACACCCGCAAGTCCATAACTGATTACTCCATATTTCTTAGCAATTCCCTCATCTCTTGGAAGTCCAAGAAACAACAAACTATCTCTTGTAGCTCCTCCGAAACTGAATACAGAGCGCTCGCCACCACAACCTGTGAGTTACAATGGTTGACTTATCTTCTCACAGACCTCCGCATCTTCTATGCCCATCCAAAAAATCTATATTGTGATAATCAATCTGCCATTTGGATTACATCCAACCAAGTTTTGCACAAACGAACAAAGCACATTAAAATTGATGGCCACCTTGTTCGGGAAAGGCTTAATGTTGGCCTCATCAAACTACTTCCAATCACTTCCGCAACACAAATAGCATACATTTTCACCAAACCACTTCCTCCAATTCAGTTCTAGAAACTCAAATCCAAACTGGAAATGCACAACATATACTCCTAACATGAGGGGGTGTTAAAGGCCCATTGACAATTACTATTGGGCCTTTTCTGTCTTTTTTATGCCAACTATTTTAGGCTTTACTTTTTCTATATAAGTACTTCTCTTTTTACCCTTTGAATATACGAATACAATTTACACTTTTTCACTTAGAGATTCTTTGTCTCTTAAAACTCACTTTTTTCTGAACTCTTCATTCTCACTGTGTATAAGGTTCACAATTATCCTTTTTTTACATACACAGGTTTTCACCATTACAATTTTGCTTCCCAAATTTCCAATATTTATTTTTCACATAAGAGTATCTTATTCTTAATTTCAAGTTTTCAAATGCCTAAATACTTAATATCATGTTTCCTATTTTTTTTATAAAAAGAAATATTTAATTATATTTGTAACAATAAGAAAATGGATATGAGTACATGTACAAGTATACATGTCATTCAATGGAGATGAGGATAAAACAAAAATTCCATACTCATTGAGTATTAGAATAAGGACGAGATAAATTTTTACTTAGAATGATAATAGTTAAACTCACACTTATCCCATCCCTAAATAAAATCAATTTAAGGTTTATTATTTTATTAAAATTATAAGAATAAATAGAATAGTATGTGATTAGTTTCTGTACTGGTCAGACCTCGGACATCGGCTTCGAAGAGGTCGACACCAAACGTCGACATCGGACCTCGGTGGTCTGGTCGTATTAATAGGCCACGTAGGTGGGCCCCATAAATAATAATGAGTTATTACCCATATGAAAGAGGGACCTAAGTCACGAGAGGTTCATGCATGTGGTGTGTCTGGTACGTTCAGGTCTAACACAAGTAAATAATCCTTGGAGGCGCTAAGGCCCGTTAGGATTAGGGTTTCCAATGGTAGACTGCATGCATGGCACGTGAACACTTATGGCACCCATAAAACAGATGGCCATGCAGCGTTGGTACATGAGTTGGTACTCTGGCGGCCATACTGTTAAAGATTTTGCACTCCAGAAGAGGCAAGTCTTATGTCGCGGCTGCGCTAAGCTTGTGCAACGCGTCACAAGATGCCTCACCAGTAACCCTAATTCAACTAAAGGAAAGATCCTCGTGAGACATGGAGTTGACCTAGATACAACCTATATAAAGGGTGGTAACAACCCTAGAAAAGGTACGTCGTTTCTAAGACTGAAACTGCTTTACATACTTTACTATTTTTTAGCCCAGTACTGACTTGATCGTCGAAGTGCAATCAACAGGTAGAACCCCTCTGTGTCAACGGAGCCACTCTTAGCTACCCAAGGAGAGAGCGGAAACCACCAGGAGACAGAAGGAGCCACCATCTGCCTTTAAAGTCAACGACGGCTGAGTCAACCGACGGCTGAGTCAACTGACGGCTGAGTCAACCGACGGCTGAGTCAACCGACGAGAACAATTTCATTCCGTTTATATAATTTAATTTTAAAAATGAAATAAAAGTAAGTGGATAACTTCATTCCATTTGATTCAAGTTTTGAAACTTTTTTATCACCCCTAAAATTGAAATGTATTTTAATATGATGAAATAATTTTTATCCTTTCATTTAATTATATTTTTTTATCAAAAAATAAAGAATAAAATAGAAGAGTGACTGATTATCTTCGTCCAAATTATTTTAAATCTACGAGAAGAGAAGAAACGGGTATTTATCCTTTTCAGTTTTTACTCATTTAATAAAATTATTGTTTTATTCTTTTTTTAGTAACCGACCATCTAAACTTAACTTATATGTTTAATATTAAAAAAAAAAAAAACAAGTTCTTTGTACAAATAAAAATAATAAATAAAATTTATATTTGGATTGATGGAGTTAAGAAAAAAAATAATAAAGAAAATGGAGTGAAATGGATGAAATGTTAATGTGATGAAATGATTTTTTCTCTTTTAATTTAATTATAAATTTATTATTTTATTTTTGTCTTATTCAATCATATTATCTTTGTTTCTATCACAAAGTTCGGGATGTATTTATCTTTTTATTAGTCCCTTTATTAGCAATAATAAAAAATATATTACTTTAATGTCACTTTATTAATATTATTATTATTATTATTAGCGAAAGTGTATTTACATTTTTATTATATTAAAAATATCTATTTTTATTATTTTTATGAATAATTAATAAAAAATAATACAAATTATATATATATATTAAAATTATGTAACCATTATTTTTTTTTAAAGTTCAAAAAAATCAAATTTTATAAAAATAGTATTAAAAAAGTATGTAACCATTATTTCTAAAAAAGAGTTCAAAATTATTTATTTTATTTATTAAAATATAAAATTTTGAATTAAAAAAGAATATTAAAGAAAATTATCAAATATTATATCTTTTTATATAAGGGCATATAATTGTAATTATTATTATTACTATTAGTAACACATTCGCTTCCGCATTTTTATTTTTATTTTTTACTATTATTATATGCATATTTATATTTATTTAAATGAAATATAGATTTATGTGTATCCGTATTAATGAGACACATAGAGATGAGAAACACAGAGAGATAAAAATTATGTTATTGGATTTCAAAAGATTTGAAGTAGAAGAGAGATAAAATGATAAAGAGCAAATAGAGAAAAAACAGTGACAAAATCTCAAAAATTCAAATTGAAAAACAGAAATTGTCCATGAAAATTAAAGAAATAGAGATATACTTAAAAAAAAAAACACTAAAAACAAAATTGTTCTACATTCAAACTGTAATAACTATTTTAATATATTTAAAAAAATAACGCTTATAATACAATAAAAAATTAAATATAAATCTAAAAATAAAATAAAAAAATAATTCAAAAGAGTTAAAGAAAGAAATCCCCTTCATATCATATATAAGTATTTATATATGTATAGATAATTGTTGTTAGTAATATAGTTAAAATATTATTATATTTACCAATATTAAAAAAATCGCATATGGTACGGTGGTTTGATAATAACCTCTCACTTTGTTATAGTCTGATCGAAATGAAAACAATTTTTTTGTTTTTAAAGAATAAAACTATTTAAATAAAAAATGAAACTAACTAAATTACTATTATAGCAGTTAAAATATTACTATATTTAATAATATTAAAAAAACATATACAGTACATTGGTTTGATAATACCTCTCAGTTTATTATAGATCTGGAATAAATGAAAACAAATTTATTAATAAAGTTGAGTTTTAATAAAGGAGAGAAATTATTTATTAATATTCAGATGAGAGGAGGAGAAAGAATGAACCAGGATGGGTGAAAATTAGAAAAAATAAATTATTATTTTACCAAGTGGTATAGTGTGAACTACAATTTTTTTAGGACATTAAGATGTACAATGATGGTTTATTACACATTTGATTTGAAAAACAATAATAAAAAATACATGAAGAAATTAGAGATAACAAAATATATTTTCTTAACTCAATAAACACAAATCTTTATTTTAAATACAACAAAATATCTAAAAGAAAGAACAGTAAGCATTTTCACTATTGTCATGTTTACTATTATTCTCATCATTATTATATATTGTTATATTAAGAAAATTGATAAATTTTACCAGCATAATTATTATTAAAAGATAGGACATTTAAATTTTCTGTGTTATTAGTGGTTCACCAAAGGACATAATAAAAATACTTATTATAACTTGAATATTTATCATATTTCATTTCTTTTGGGTCGTGATCAATTTGTTTAACGTTATTATTTTAATATACTTTATAATAAAATAAAATATTTGTTTATTTTTTTCCTACTTTTCTTATTTAAAAAAAAGTACTTTTCTAATTCATTAAGAAGCAAATTCCTTGTATTTCTTAAATGAGTTATTTTTTAAAGATGATTTATTTAATAATTAAAAAAATTATTAACAAATTTCATAAAAACATTAATTTGTTTGATTATTTTAAAATGATCGTTTGTTTATTATTTATAACACAATAACAATTTTTATAGAAGAAAAAAATGTTGTTTTTTGATACATAACGTGCTAGAAAGGAGGCTCCTCGTCCGTAGAAAAAAGAAAAAAAAAAAGAGACAAAAAGAAAAGGAGAAATTTGAAAAGCGTAGAAAGCGGGATTGGAACACGTGGCTCGCTATCCGTTATTCGACCGTTGCAAGAAGAAAGCTGTTGTGCTCTGTGTTAATGCAAAACACATCGCAACAGCACAACACAGCCTGTGTCCGTTAAAACCACTCTCTCAGATTCTCTCTCTCCATCTTTCTTTCCATTGCGCTTCCATCACCATGGCCAACGCAACTGAGACTCAGCCTCAACAACACAAGGTCTCTCTTCCTTTCTCTCACACACAAATCTAGGGTTTTCGTTTCTCCATATCAAACCATTTTTTCCATTTTATTTTGCGGAATTAATCGGCAACAAGATTTCGTCGGAGTTCTGTTCTGATTCTGTCGTGCTTCTTTTCGCTATGATTCTTCTGATGCGTCGGGTTCAGCTGCGGAGCGGAGGTGGACGCTGAATGATTTCGACATTGGAAAGCCTCTTGGAAGGGGAAAATTCGGCCACGTCTATTTGGCAAGAGAGAAGAGTGTGAGTTTTCTTTTGCTAGGGTTTCTGCTGTTTATCTTGTATTCTTCTGATCAGGGACGATGGCTCGTGATTATGCTAATTTATATGGATTATTTCATTCGCTTCTCGATTTATATGGGGATAATTTTGCGCCACTGCTTTGGCAAGAATTCTACGGTGTTTTTGTAATTTTTCGTTCTTTTAATTTCAAATTGAGTGTTTGAACGATAAACTGTTTAGAGGTTGAGTGTTTGAACGGTAAACTGTTTAGAGGTGTAGCTACTCAAGTCTTTACAATTGTTGGCTTGTGACAAGGTATTACTATAGTCTTTTTGGATGAGCGAGTATGGGATGCAATATAAAGCATCTAAATGTCTTTATAACACTGATAACAGGTTTTTCGAATTCTTGGTTTAAGATAAGAGCTGTTACATTACACATGACCATTGACCATTGTTAATTTGTATTTATATGATATGACTCTATTGTATTGTTGCTAAGTTGTACTGGATGTTTCTCCTTACCTTCTTGTTTTCAGACTTTAATTTTATTGTGAAACTGATATGTGGTTTAAGACCAGAGCTGTTACATTACACATGGCCATTGACTGCTGATTTGTATTTATATGAGATGACTGTGATGTATTGTTGCTAATTTGTACAGGATGTTTCTCCTTACCTTATTGTTTCCAGAGGTTAATTTGATTGTTAAACTGATATGTGGTTTAAGCTAAGACCTGTTACATTACACATGACCATTGACCATTGTTGATTTGTATTTATATGAGATGACTGTGATGTAGTGTTGCTAATTTGTACAGGATGTTTCTCCTCACCTTTTTGTATTCGGAAGCTAATTCTATTGTGAAACTGATATGTGGTTTTGGTACAGAGTAATCACATTGTTGCTTTGAAAGTACTCTTTAAGGTCCAATTGCAGCAATCCCAAGTTGTGCATCAACTTCGGCGAGAAGTTGAGATACAGAGCCATCTTCGTCATCCCCACATCTTGCGCCTCTATGGATACTTTTATGATCAGGTATTCTTGTTTTTACTTATGCTGATATTGCTGAAGAGGTTTAAAATTCACTTCTATTAATATTTTACGTTAAATAACTTCATTTCAGAAACGAGTGTATTTGATTTTAGAGTATGCACCCAAAGGTGAACTTTACAAAGAATTGCAAAAATGCAAATATTTCAGTGAAAGGCGCGCAGCTACTGTAAGTATAGCACCGATTGTTCTTTTCCTATCCCCATGTACTTGTTTGTGTAATACAAAATTCCACGTTGACTCACTATTTTCTTCCACATAACTGTATTATCATATTAGGAAGCAAGTAAATACTGAAACAACATTTGACATAACATTTGACTAGTGCAGTTGATTAGTTATGTGTTTGGCAGTCCACATTCTTAGTGTTTCAGAACAACATTATTCTGATATTGACAAAATGTTTCCTTTGTATTTGAGAGCAGTATGTTGCATCATTGGCCCGGGCCCTAATATATTGCCATGGAAAACATGTAATACATAGGGACATTAAACCAGAGAAC
>Ga0123342_1006987_pt1 | contig 15250 bp, 8 predicted proteins | sample Turbeawhitnodule_FD_89960 | JGI IMG/M metagenome (GOLD analysis project Ga0123342, IMG submission 89960) | Root nodule microbial communities of legume samples collected from Mexico - Turtle bean Mexico white nodule | ecosystem: Host-associated > Plants > Roots > Nodule | place: Mexico: Nepantla... | reverse complement strand
GGGTTGGGGGAAACTAACCAAGCCAATTGCTTGGGTTAGCTGGAAAGATGTATGCAGACCAAAAGAGGAGGGAGGGTTGGGGTGTAGGGATATACGCCTGTTTAATCAAGCTCTCCTAGCCAAGTGGAGATGGCGGTGTCTTTCGGAGGAGAATGGAAGATGGAAGACGCTGTTGGACTCTAAATACAACTTGGGGGTAGAAAGCAGTCAAATACCTGTCAAATATCAATCTTAGTGGTGGAGAGACCTTGCTAAAGTGTGCAAGGTTGGTGGAGGAAGAGGGTGGTTTCAGGAAGAGCTAGGTTGGGAAGTAGGGCGTGGTGACAAAGCAAAGTTCTGGGAGGATGTATGGATTGGTAGTGTCGATCTCAAGTCTCTGTTCCCACGCCTATACTCTTTATCTTTAAACCAAGGTAAATCAGAGGGTGAGATGGGCGTATGGGTAGATACGGAGTGGAGGTGGGACTTGAGATGGAGGAGAGGTAGATTTGTTTGGGAATCCTCTCTGGAGAGGGACCTTAATACGCTTCTATCAGGGGTCATTCTGAGAAAGAATGTCCAGGACATCCAGGTTTGGGGGAAGGAGGTACCGGGGCGATTTTCGGTGAGCTCTGCTTATGAGTGTCTATCTAAGCATGGTAGAGGGAACCATGATGAAGTGTTTAAGCTCTTGTGGAAGGTGAAGGTTTTTCCAAATGTGTTGGTGACAGCCTGGAGGGTGTTCATGGGAAGACTCCCTACAAGAGTGAGTTTGAGCCGGAGAGGGATGATGTTGAACTCAACGGTGTGCCCCTTGTGTCTGCTACATGAAGAGACTTGTCAACACCTTTTCATGGAGTGTAAATATGCTCAACAGGTATGGTCCCAATGCCTACCGTGGGTAGGAATTTTATTTGTACAACATCATGATCTTAAGCTGCATTTCCAAAGTTTCCACTTGTTTCAAGTTAGTAACAAGCAGAACAAGATCTGGAAAGGGGTATGGGTAAATGTCATTAGAAGCATATGGGACCAGAGGAATCTGATTACCTTCCAGCAAGGGGTAGTAAATGCAGAGGAGGTATTCCAGAGGGCCCAACTTAAGTCTTGGTTGTGGATGAAGCATAAAGCTCGTTCGTTTTCCTATTCCTTTATAGATTGGGTTCTCAACCCAAATATCTGCATTAAAAGCTGCTAATGTTTCCTGGTGTTCTTCTGTCTGTGCTGGTTATGAAGAAGCTGGTTCTTAATTTCTGGTTGGCATCATGTGAAGTTATGGTTCGGTTGGAACCTGTGATGGCGATGGAGCGAATCCCTCAGGGGCTAGGTTGTTTTCTCTGGCCAGGGGAACTGGGTTGCTGCTACCTGTATTGGGGTTGGTCTCCTATCATGTTTTTTGCAGGAACACGAAGCAACTTCATAAAAGAGAGTAAATAGGTAATGGAAGGGAGCATGAAGGTATGGGTGGGAAACAAGGGGGTAGTTAGTAGGAGTGATACCACGAGAGTTGATGTTTCGTTGTGGCAGGGTGGAATACTCTGCAGGTTTTGGAGTCACGGGGTGTCTTTAGTCCAAGGTAGAATGCTTTGGAGGGGGAGCTGAGGTTGGGTTCGAGCTACGCACTTCAGGGGTTAGAATCAGCTTGGTTGAGGAGTGTGACGCTGTTGAGAAGAGTAAGCAAGGCGTTATGCTTGTTTACGTAATGTTGTGGCTGTGTCTAGTGGTTGCCAGGTTTGGGAGGTTCTGGATGGACTGGTATAAAAGTGGACTGGTGGCTGGTTGGCTGGTTGGAATGGTATAATTCATAGGTGAAGTGAGGGTTGGTGAAGGTATGAAGGTCTGAACTGGTGGTGCGTTTTTCTCTCCTTTTGGTGCTGTTTTATTGGTTAAGCTGATAAAGAGTGAGAGGCACAATACTGGTGGAGCTGTGTATTATGGGGAAAGACAGGATGTAGAGTTGGTTGGAGTGGGGTACATAGATGGATGAACGGGGTATCTTTTTGGTGCAGAGGGTGTGGTTAGAAGGGGGGCGGTTGGGGAGCTGTCTGGAAAGCTGGTGAAGATTGATAGGTGTTTTTAGGTGTTGCTGTGATGTTCTTTGGAACGCTGTTGGGTTTGGGGTGCTGATATTTTTTATAGGTACTGTCATGTTGGTGCTTTTATGAGTGCCGGTTGGGGTTATTGCATTCCCTTTTGTAGGATAAGTCATACTTTGATTATTTTTTTTTTTGGAAGAGTAACTTTGTGACTATGGTATACGGCTTAAGATACCTTTAAGTATTTCTTTTAATTTTATTCTTGTTAATAAAAAAAACATCAATTTTTAAATTTAAAGCACTTAACCATTTTTTTATGTTTATCTAATCCGTAAAATGGTTATTAGATATTTTATAATTGATACTTTGTTTAAGTAATATAGATTAATTTACTTGTTTAATTGTAATATAGTAGTTAATATTCTTTGAAAGGAAACTGACTTGCGTAGTTTGTAAACGAATCACTAGAAGAAGATTGTTATATTACAATTATACTTAACTCTATTCATCCATCTGTTGTGACCTTTTAAGTTATTATTTTTTCTTTATACCTCACAACACTAAATTCATAGTGAGAGACAGAGATTTACCATCGTGTTATTTCTGGTTGTTGCAATGTGTAGAATGGTGTTGCCCTCCATGTCTCTCTAGTTCAGAATGGTTTGGAACTCATCAGTATTTTTTCTGAGTCATCTAAGTAAGAAGTCAAAAATCTCAAACCTCTCGTATAAATGAAGTGCAGTCTCACTTCTAACAGTCAAATCTTTTATTGAATCTGACGAAGCTCCAAGACAGTTAAAAGATTTATATCTCCCGATTGACTTGCCAAATGCAAAAGAGTGAGACATCCTCTCCTTTTGGCTCAAACGAGTTCTTTGTCCATCGTGAAGGACCATTCTGTCGTGACCATGTTGTAGAGCAAGGTGGACCAGTCTGAATCCTTGGGGATTGAATTTCCAAGAAAATGAAGGTTTTAATATCATGATCTCTTTGGCAAATTGAACATGTTGTGCAGCAACATGCAAAGGAGTTTCAACAAATGGTGTCAAATCTATTTCTTCTAAAACATGTGGATTTTGTTCAATCAATGTGTATATATTGTTTATGGAAGACTATCTTCGATCTTAATAATATAAGGTAACAAATTGCTCTTAATATATTTGGCTCACGTTTTCCACGCCACTCACTTTGCACCTGCTGCCTCTCTTACACCCGCCCCCACTCTTCCCAGAATCTTCACTCCTCCCTCATTTCCCTTTCAACTTCGCACACCCACCACCTACCGTCACCTACTTTGTTTTTCTTCCCACTCTTTATGATCTTCACTTACCAACTTGAGTGAAGTATTAAAAAAATAATGATGATCAAATTTTACGCAATTATTATACGTTATTGTATGCAATTAATTTGATAATGATAGAATCCTATGATTAGTCTATGATTAGTGGATCACATAATTAGCTTGTAATTTGTAGAGAGAAAGTGTCCATACACTTATATATTTCCTACACCACAAGAGAATAAAATCATCTTTATTTTTCTTACCATCTTCTTATAAATAATTTTTTTATAATATCTGTCATCACCTTCATCAACAATTTTATTGCCTGTACACACAATATTGTTCACAACAAGCATCCAATGGGTTAGATAAATTAATCTCAATCTTTGGGGATTGAATTTCCATAAAAATGAAGGTTTTAATATCATGATCTCTTTGACAAATTGAACATGCCATGCACGTCATGCAAAGGAGTTTCAACAAATGGTGTCGAATCTGTCTATTCTAAAACATTAAGATTGTGCTCACTCAATCAATTTCCTGACACATCTATGTCTCCCGTTTGTTTTGCACGCTCCATGGTCCTCACACTCGTCACTTCTTTGGGATATTTCTGGCGTTTTCAGGAGTTGTGTGTTTTACAACAACGGTTTGAGTTATGAAAGACTATGTTGGGATCAATTTGAGCTTCAACCTTGTTATGTAGTCAAAAATTGGTTGTTAATATGTAGTTGTTAGGAAAGAATATTTTTCTAGAGTGTGAAAGTAATGTTTTTGTAATGTGTAATGTAACAAAAGTTGCTATTGAAAGGGGAAAAAAATTGTCATTCTTAGAGAATAAGAAAATAATAAATACTTTCATTAATTTGTCTTTTTTTGTTTTAAATTAAAACTAATTGTCGATACATGCCTAAGAAAAACTGTTTTTCATTAACATAAATCTGAGAATTAAAAAATATTTGCTTTAATCTTTTAATTACGTGTACTTTGAATGTTAAACAAAAGGACGTTGTACTTTATCAATTTCAACTTACACTCAATTTATCATTAAAATGATGAAAATATATTTATGAAATGACGAAAATGCTCTTGCAAAATAACGAAAAGGATAGCTTTTAAAATCTTATAGGCAAATTAGAAGTGTTTAATGTTCATTTACCAACTTTAAAATATCTTCAATATCTCAATAATGATTTGGAAAACATATATTTAGAATTTTTATATTCATTTCAATAAACTTTTATTTTCTTATTTTAAAGAAATTGATTATAATAAATAGAAATGATGAAAATGTAATTAGTATAATGCCTACCAATAAAATAAATCTTTATTTCCTGAAGAGTTTAAGTATAATTTTAAAAGTAATATCATGTATTAAAAATTAAGTATAAAAGTAAAAGAATAAATTACTCTAAACCCTAAGAAAAAATTCATAGTGCACGTGATACCTCTTCTTTTTTTAAGTTTCACAACAAACTAGGTAAACGGTATATTATTTTCAAACAATTAAGGAGAGTTATTTTAAGTGTCAGTATAATGTTTTTCAAACAATTACAACAATTAGTGTAAGAAGAGAGAGAAAAGAGAGTATCATGTACAATCTCAAAAAATTATAAAAATTATACGCTCAAGAAAATCATGAATTTATAACCTCAAGAAGGGGGCATCATGAATTATGGCAGGGAATCATGCTTTGGAGTGCCCTTCACTTTAATTTTCTGCTTGGCAACTGAATTACAACAACAAAGATCACTCCAAATTTACAGGGTGACATTAAACTGCACAAGGGATTGCCTGATGAACTACCAAACCTCCTAATTGATCACTTAATGAGTCATCTCACATTCAAATATATTTTTTTCCTACCACTCACGCAGGCCCAGTCATCCATTTTGGACACTTCTATGTCTTCTAAGAATGGTGAATATCTTTCTATGATGTACTTGACCTGTATAACACAAGGGCAATGACCTCAGGTGCATAATGGAATTAAGAAGCAGTATCCCCAAATAGTAACAACAAACACAATGAATCATTTCGAATAAGAAATTATATATGCTTTAATTAAATTACCTGCTCATATAAAACACCAGAGAGACCAACAACGGCTCCAGGCTTTGCATAAGAGACAATTTGATCGGCAAGATCCATTAAAGGATTTAAGAGTATATTTGCAATAACCACATCAAACTTAGCACAATCAGTAGTGACTGTTTGTATCTCACTAGTGTTTTCGCTCTCCGTAACTGCAAATGTCGAGTCACCTTTGGAGGATGAAGAGGTTTTGCTGGTAATCAGGTGCAGTTGCATTTTGTCTGGTCTGATGTTGTTCAGAGAAGCGTTTTGAGATGCTGATGCAATTGCTTCTGAATCTATATCAACTCCAACAGCAAAGGCAGCTCCAAACTGGTAAACAATAGGATGTCAAAATTGGAATTGGAGAGTCAACTGTAAAATATAAAATGTAAACAATATCAAAAAGCTGCTACAGAGATTTTGGCAGTATTTTGTAAATCTGAAAAAGAAAATACTAACATGAAGTTGTGGGATAAACGATGCACAGGGCAACTATATATCAAACAAGTTCTTGAAAAAGATGTGGTGGTATTTTTATTATAAAGGAAGAATGGGAAACCTATCAAAGCATTATTTACTTGTCCAAAATACGTTGATAACTGGATGCACATAACTTAGCAGTGAAGATGCTACCAACCTCTAGCAGTTTCCACAGTATAAAACAATATTATTCGTGAGGGAATATGGAAGATCATTCACTAGCCAAATCAATTCATATATTTATGTTCATAGTGTCTCTGCATTCATATCTGATCTTAACATATATCCTACATGGATTTAAAGTTAAATATCTTCCTGCCATTTGCCATACAGCAGTTTCTAATCAAATTTACAGCCTAAACATTTTATTATGATGAAAATACAAGAAAACAACCAATACTGCTGAAAACTGGCAATTTGTCAAGACTGGTTTGTATAGTGTAAGGTTTCGCAGGGAAGCAGCAGTCGACAACTTAAGCCCAAGTAAAGGTAGAAGAAAAAACAAAAATTGGGAGAAAAGTATAGTAGCAATGGACAAATGATAGTGGTGTGATCCTGAGCATGTTTTTCCAAAATAGTTCTTTTCCTTTTAGTTCGATTCTTAAGTATAGACTAACAATTGACTACCTTAAGAGCTGCAATAGCAAGAATTCCAGTTCCCGTGCCATAGTCCAGAATGTGCTCCCCTCCTTTAATACAACCGTGTAAGAGTAATAGACAGAGTTTGGTAGTGGCGTGATCCCCTGTTCCAAAGGCTAGTCCAGGATTGACAATTATATTTGTTGCTTGAACATCCTGTGTAAAATTCAGGATTGATTATTGGAAAAATCCTTTACAGTTTTCAGCTTCACGATCACTCAAAACATTTAATTTAAAGAGGGAAAAATATAACAAGGATATTGACAGAAGTTACCAAAACAAACAAATCAACAGAGTTCGAACACAAATATCCGCAATCATAGTAAGTTAGCAATTAGTCATGGATAGAGAAAGTTTAAGATAGTCATACTGGTGGAGTACACCACTGAGGCACCACCCATAGCCCTTCAGTAACTAGAACTGGACGAAGTGATTCCTGCATGTAAACATAGATAGATAAATTTAAGTCATTTTCAATAACAAATCTAGTTTTGACAAGAATGTTGTGTACATGCCGTACAAAAGAATGTTAAGGATAGAAAACAGTATAGTGCTGATGTGAGAAAAATCAAATAATTAGTATTAAGTAGTCAGCAAAAGGTCTTTTATATCAATAATTCCTTTCCTTCTCACAGATTACAACTTTGCAAGGAAAACCAGTTTCTGGTTCACGCAGGATACTGCTAGGATTTTTCCCTCAGTAAGCCATGGCTAGAAATATTTGTTTGAGAAAACACTAAAAGATGGATACAAATTTCTTCCACCCCTTTCAGAGTAAAAAAAAAAGAAAAGAAAAAAAAAAGACATCCTTTTATGAAGAAGGCGTCTTATCTCATCCTATAGGAAAAGTACTACTAGGAAGGTGACTACAGAGATATGGAATTAACTGTAATAAATATATATTTCATCTTTAGAGGAATTTGCACATGCGTTAAATTTTATTAGTAACATGAAAATAGAAACAACTATGAAAAAACAAAAGAGTGAGAAGAAAAGATTGACCTGAGATCTCTTCATCCAGTCATCCTCCTCATAAATTTTAACTTCATATCTAGGTATCTCCTTCAAACCAATAGAATCAGCTGCATGGAAAATGCTCACATTTATATCCTCAACTTCAGGAAATATTGAACTAATGCAAATCTGCAGGAAATATTTCATCAATATGAGCAAGTGAGCAACAGCCTAGTGTCAAAATTGAATTATAACTTTTAGAATGATTACTATTAGAGATTTAATTGCTTAGCAAGTGAGAAACAGCCTAGTGTACAACAAGGATATTTTTTTCCTTATGGTGATTGTTGGAGACCCACATCGACTAGAGATGAGGACAATTCATTGTATATAAGTGGGTGCAAACCTCACCTCATGAGTCGGTTTTATGAACTTGAGTTAGGCTTAAAGTCCACTTCGTAATGGCTTAAAGTCCACTTTGTAATATGGTATCAGAGTCATTTCGAATCTATCTTAACGAGTGTTTGTTGGCTTTATCAGGCCACCCGCTATTGGGTCGTTATTGCATAGTGATGTCAACCTTTATTTTAAGGCCATCAAGTATGATCTTGTTCCAGAGTCCTTCACACACATCGTCTTGAGCAAGGTTTCGAAATTCAACTTATGCACTAAACTAAATACAGATTTTCTATAAATAATAGAACCTGCATGGTTTTCATTAGTGTATATCTCCTGAGTCAAAGTGTCTCATTTCTTGAAGAATAGCCCCCTTCTTGGGTTTGATTTCAATTACTAAAGAATTTTGTCAACTGCTTGCATGCGTCTTTCTCTTAGATCATGCATAAATTGACTTATCACACTAATTACAAAAGCAATGTCTAGTCTAATGTGTGATAAATATACAAGTTTTCGTACCAATCTCTAATATTGGATTTTTATTCTACCAGAGTTCTTTTCACTTCCAATTTCATTATTCTGTTCAACAGGAACTCCTAAGGTTCTACATGCCAGCTTACCTATACTATTACCTTTCATGGGTAGGTTATATGACCCAGAGGAAACAAAACCTTTAATATTACCTACATTCTCATCATTTCTAAAAAAGGAAACAAAAATATGTTGAAACGAATGTAGAGGTCCAAGTTTGGTTCTTCTTCATTAGTGGTAATCTAATTTTCCAAAACAGCAAGAAAATGGAAATAAAATCATGAGCATAAGAAGAATATCGAGCAATGGCTTCAACCACTTGTAATTGATATTCTTCATCTCAAAATTTTGTTACACATGATATTCTTTTGTAATTAGACAATCAGAAGATATTTTCTAGAGTGCTAAAACATTTGAGTGCATTACTATACATTCCTCATTGCATTACTGGAAATTATTCTTTCCTACAAATTCAATTAATCTTCTAATAGGAAAAATAAAGCTTTCTCACAATCTATTAGGACTTAAGCACAAGAAGAAAGTTCAACCTCAAAGACTAATTCACTAAGTGGAGAAGTTCAAGGCTTACAACACAATCATAAACATAACTACCATTAAGTTGGAACTGAAACAAATAAAACAAACAAATTCGATACCACAAAAGCACACCAAAAATTGTGACGAAAGAAAATTAAAAATAAGAAATTAACTGTAACAAAAATCAACAAATTTACCTCATCTGTAATTTGAGAGACATCATCTTGATCCAAGCTAACCGAACTTGCACCAAAGCTTAAAAGGGCTTCGGCAAGCACATCCTTGTCAACACAAAGTGGAAGGGTGGTCAACCATATTGGCAACATAAGAGAAATTTTAAGCAAAAGTATGTTTAAAATTAACCTAAATATGTTATTGAAGTCTAGTAGACACTTCCTTCCACATAGATCGCAAATACACTGTAGCTTTTTAGTCGTATCTGAATTAGCCATTCATATATCAATTATTGGGACTTTGTAAAAATAAATAAATCTTGTGTTCTTAAAAGCCTAAAGAATTGTCGGGAAATCCTTTATCGTTTACCTCAATTCTTAGAGTGTGACTTGTATATTTGTTGGGTATCTTCACTTAATGTCAATTAGTTTTAAGATGAAACCTAACATAGTATCAAAGCCTATAAGTCATCTTGGTAATTACCTATTCGAATAGGCTCACTTGGTTTGGCAGATACTTGTGGAAGAAGGGTGTTGGAAGTCCCACATCACCTACCTCTATTATTGGAGTGTGGCTTATATATCTATTGGACAACTTCGCTAAACATCAATTGGTTTTAAGATAAAATCAAACATGGCATCAGAGCCTATATAGCCTTTGTCAGTCGGTGGTGGTTTAACTGATGGCAAACCATCATTAACACCTTATAAGTTGGCTAACTTCTTTGTTAAATAATCATAACAACACACACCCAAATAACACTAATATCATAAATATTGGTCTAAACCCACAAACTAAACTTACATTGGTGAGTTAAAGTTCCCAATTTTTATACTTTCAACATATTTGTGGTAATTATAGAAATAATGCACAAATCCTTTGTATTAAATATCTTCTATTATTTTATTTATTTTATTGATTTCTGTTGGAAATTTTACATTGACTAGAGATAATACCAATTTACACTATATAAGTGGGCAATCCTGGTTGTGTAAGGATGAATTAGGCTTAAACTCATTTCTTGATATGGTATCAGAATTTATCCTAACGAGATTTGATGGGCTTATAGTGTCATCTGCTATTAAACCGTTATTGGATCATTCACGAATATCTAGTCGCATGCTCAGGATGTACATGTCTCAGCATAAGAGGGGTGTGTTGCACATCACTCATCAACGTGAGATAATGTCAATTTATAGTATATAAGTGGATGGAGACAATCTTCATCTTAGGTTTTGTGAGGAGAAGTTAAGCTTAAACTCACTTCTTCGTGATTCCATTTTCTCAATATAAATAAATCACTCATTCTATCTTTGAGAAATTCGGTTTTAACTCAATGTCTCTTTTTTTCGTACATGGTATCTAGAGTCTTGCTCAAAATCGTGTTAGCCTGTAGACCTACTATCTATAGCGGAATTTTTCTTTACGAACCTTTTCCTCATGTTCACGTGCACAGTCTAGGCATTGTCTCTACCGAGTTTTCCGACGACTTCCATTTGTTTGGTGATCACAGGGTTGGGATTACACTAAGCCTGTCTATTTAACCATATAAATGTCGTGATGAACCACCCATCCACACACCCTCACGTGCGTCGTCTCTCCCGCAACTACATAACTCCCACTAGCATGCGGTGGCGCTTGATAACCGACAAATCTACACCTAGGTCACCTCCTCCATGCAACCCTACCCTTGTGGTGAAAGATCCATTAGAGTTCATCTGGTGGTTCAATCTAATTTTGCTCTCCTCGAATTATTTTCATATTTTTCCATATTTCAAGAAAAAAATTGTCTTCTAACACCCAATCAACTTCCAAAACAAATTCTCCCATCTTTTCTAACCATATCCTAACTACAGAGAAGATAAAATGGATAATTAAAATAAATCACAATCATAAAGTACTAAATGGTCATTAGGTCCTTTAAGTGTAAATCGGTGATAATTGAATCTTAATAAAACCAATATTCTCATTTAGATGTGTAACATGTGTAAATAGTGGGATCATTGGTCATTAAATTGCAATGTTCAAGAACCAATTTGACACAAATCATATATTTGAAGGACCAATCTGACATAAGTTGTATAGGTTACTAATCAATTCATAATTTCTACACGTTAAAAGACTAATACTCAGATTTTTCGTTCACAGACTAAATAGTTACAGGTTTCCATGCTTAAAGACTAAATTGGTCCTTCAAAGCTAAACTAAAATTAGTTTAGACATAAATTAAAAAACAACTTTAAAGAAACTAATACAACAGAGTTTCTAAAATTAAACTATAATTTTAACTAAAAAAAAAAACTTATTTTATTTTTCCTCTGATTTTGTTCAAACATTAACTTACAATGTAGAAAGAGAAAAGGAACAAAGTAAAGCTGAAAAAGAAGCTTACTGCAGTGTCTTTGGGACAGTGAATCACAACGGAAGTGTAAGGAGCGGGTGGAGTCAAGGACGTGTCCGATAGAGTTGGAGAAGAAGAAGCTGCGGAAAACTTTGCATTTGTAACTGCGGCACGAAGATTGACACGGAAATGGGGAAGCCATTGATACCTAACAATTCTGTGATGGATGGAGAGAAACGGAACGACGGAAGAGTAGTGTATGAGGCGGCGGGAAAGGGTGGGAGAATGAGCGCCGACCATGCATGTTAACTGTTTGACGAAATGCCACGCTGCCATTTCCTTGGCCTAAATGAAAACTTTCACTCTGATTCAAAAAGTGCATCAAATCTCTAATATCAGAGTCTCTGCGTTATAAACGACAACAGGTGTAGATATTTGTGGCTATTACATGGAGCAATCAATATTACTTTTATTTCAAATATGTATTATTGTCTAAATTCAATCTCAAATTAAATTAAATATTTACAATTGCTTTTTTATAAGCAAGTGCTTACTGTATTATTATAAAAAAATGAGGACAGATATTATTATAATAGTACGAATAAAGAGACTAATAATATACAATAAAATTTCAAATGTTAAAATAAAAATATTTGAATAATGATCCAATAGTATCATAACAGTCAAAATAATATTTACTCGATATTTTTGTAAGAAGATACTTATAGTTTATTATAAAAAAAAGTGTAAATACTATTATTATAGTATAAAGAAAATTATTAATAATATAATAAAACATTCAAATGTTAAAATAAAAATATTCAATAATAATATCATCCATTGTATCATAATAATCAAAATAATATGGGTTAAATATGTCTTTTATCTATGTATTGTAATACAAAATTAGTTTTTGTTTCTCATCTAACTTTAGATCATTCAGGTGCTTGTAGCATAGAAATGATTGAAATGAATCATTTTGTATGTGAAACTAATAATCATTTCACATGTTGAATGACTCATTCAATCATTTTCATACTACAAATACATAAATTGTCTAAAGTTTAGATTAAAAACGAAAACAAATTTTGTGTTATAGTATAGGAATGAAAAATATATTTCACCCAAATAATATATATATATAATGATTTTATAAAAAAAATACCCTACTAGATATAAAATTACAATGTCAAAATGTCAATTAATTTATTTTTTTGGGTGGTATGATTAAAATTGACATGAAAAAAAAATAATCACAGTTTTAGAATACAAAGATGTGATCTTCAAAATGAGGTAAAAGATAATAGAAAGAAAAGAAAAAGAATGAAAATTTTATATGATAATATTTTTTAAATAAAAATAATAATATTAAGGTGTGGTTATAATACTAATTTATAATATATATATATTGTTAAGAAAAAATCCAACATCATATGATTTTGATTAAGTGTTGAAAACATTCAAGTTCAAACATGATCATGCATCGTCTAAAAGACAATTAATGTTGAAGAAAACATATCTCGTAAGACATAAGTATTCTGACTAAAAAATGAAACAACATTGTGCAGTCTTTCCTTACGTTTGATATGGCACTTATATGATCTGAACATTTGTTTATATGATCAGACAATGAGGTGAGTTGATTTTAGGATTGCACATTTTAATTGGTTGCTCTTGTTTATGATTTTTTATTTAGAAATTTAAGGTGACAACCTTAAGAAGATTCTCACTGGACACGAACTTAACCAAGTGGTTAAGTAAGTGTGAAGGTTCACTTCAGAAGGGCAATGAGAAAAAGACAACTAATATGGTGTGGATGATGCAAGGGCGAAAATTAACGAGTATAGAATGAAGCAAGGAATGAAGAAGATGACTGAATGGAAAAAGACACAAACAAGAACATAAAGAAGAATGTAAATGGCGAAATGGAAAGGGATGGAAAACATGAGATGAAGGAAGCTTATGGAGATTAGGAAGGATGAACACGCCACTTGGAGGGTAGGAAACTCCAAGATAAGTGAGGAAGTGATGTGAGTTGATTTGTGGTGTGACACTTTACTTAGATTGAGATTTTAGGAATTTAAGAGTGAAAATCTTAGGAAAATCCCCATTGGACATTAACTTAACCAAGTGGTTAAGTAGATATGAAGGTTAATTTCACAAAGGCAAAGATCAAAAGACAAGATATGGTGAGAATGGATGCAAAACTCAAATGATAAAGACAAAAAACCGAGAGCAATACAATGAAGGAAACAAAGACAATGAACATAAAATGGAAGGCGAAAATGTAGGAGAATGGAAGAAGGAAACTTATGGAAAATGAGAGTGGTGTTCACGCCACTTGATGGGTAGTAACCATCAAGATGAGTGGAAGACCGCCACTTGAGAGCTTCATTCTCATCAAGATAAGACTAAGGGAGAGGAGATAGCACTCACTCAAGCTCACACAATATTTGTGCAGAGTAACTCTTCTTCTATTAATTTCAACTTGTAAAATAGAATAGGTAGGCCTCATATTTATAGGTGAAGTAGCTTTGGAAAACAAGCAAGAGGGGTAGGATGAGAAAAGGGAAAAAATGAGCAGCCTTAGGGTTTGACTAAGTCAAACACGCATCCTAAGCTTGTTTTTCTAGAAACTAGGTCAAATTGTCTTTCTAAAGGGCTAGAAACAAACTAAAATGATACCTACACCCCCTATTATGCTAAAGGAACCTTATTCTAGCCTATCTTTGTTATTTGGACCCCTAAAGTGAACCCAAATTATTTACAAACATATTCTATTTTTTAAGAAGACCGAAAGGAAGAACTTCTGATATTCAGTTTATAACTTCTTCTTCTTTTGTTGATTCTTTCTTGAGGCCTTGTGGGGCTTGACTTTGTATATTGAGATGATTGACTCGTTTGGAAAGTGTTTGTTGTGTCCTTAGTTATCTATCGGTTTGTATAAGGAAGAGCCGCCACTTGAAATGCTCACACACTCAAGATAAGACCCAAATTCATTTAGGAGACAAAGTTCACTAATCACTCAAGCAGAGTTTCTTTACTATCTTCAAAATCAAATGTAAATACATGAGGCAAGGCACCCTATTTATAGGAATGGGTGCATTGGTGGGTGATAGTTGTTGTTTTGCTGTCAAATTAATATGATTCTAGCGTAGACTTGTCTAACACTAGAGAGATGATAGTATAATTGTGGTCAAATGACCCCAAGTCGTCTCACAACGAATCCAATAGTGAAATCAGTAAATCAGTGTTTAGAATCTATTTGCAAGCAATAAAAGTTAGCAATAACAGTAATAATAAAAATAAGGGGTTGAAATAGTTGTGCAGAAAATACAAAAGAGATTTAAAATAACAAATAAAAAGCGGTTGATCCCAAGTTCTTCCACCATTTAATTCTTCACAGGTTCTCTAAAGATTAATCTTTTCTCAATTCTCCAACAGAGCTAAACCAGATTGAACATGCGCTGATCTGATTCAACTGAAACTCACCAGTAAAACATGCATCAACTGGTTTAATCAATACCCATTTTGTTCCATGCGTATACCCCATGAGAATGCTTACCTCCTCTCTCTTGAATCATGCGCCCAAGGAATTAATTAGAACAATGCGAACTAACTAAGAAACCAATGTTTAAGACAAGGAAGACTCTCAATCATGCGTTCAAGTACAACCTCTCACAAAAACTAGTTTTCCAGGAGATTAGACAATAAAAACAACCGCTATAGAGAATTAAAAATCGAAACTTTTATTGAACAAAACCTCAGAACTCAATGGGAAATTACAAAGGAATCAACCAAAAAGGTTTAGCCTTCCATGCGGAG
>Ga0123342_1006986_pt1 | contig 15251 bp, 13 predicted proteins | sample Turbeawhitnodule_FD_89960 | JGI IMG/M metagenome (GOLD analysis project Ga0123342, IMG submission 89960) | Root nodule microbial communities of legume samples collected from Mexico - Turtle bean Mexico white nodule | ecosystem: Host-associated > Plants > Roots > Nodule | place: Mexico: Nepantla... | reverse complement strand
TTTGGTGCAAAGTCTTGGTGAGTTCTTGAATTAGAACATTGATCCAATTCTAAGTAAAGTGCCATTTCATGACCAACTCAAGTTGCTCCTAAGAATGTCAAAGAATCATGTATTCTTGTAGTTGCATTCACATCAAGGTGGCACTGGTAGAGGCCAAAGCTAAGGAGGAAACGACTCTGTTGGCCAGTGCCTTTACCACCCGTGAGACTGCCCTAAAGCAGGAGTTGGCCATCCTCCGCCAAGCTGAAAATGACCTCTCAAAATGGCTTCATGACAAGAGTCAAGAGGCTATCGAGCTGGAGGCCAAAATCCTGCCCTTGCGAACTCGGGCCATCGAGCTAGAAGAGGCGGCTGAAGCAACTAATGCCAAGATGGCGAGGCTTGAAGAATGATCCACCAATCAAGAATGGTCGAGCTCCTTCAACAGGCTGAGGAATTCAAGAAAGTTGAGACTGAGTTGACCGAGGACGCTGTTGATGCTTATGTTGTGGGGTTCGAGGATGCCCTCGCTCAGGTTGTCTGCGCGCACCCCGAGATGGATGCCTCACCCTTTGCAACATCGAACCGTGTTGTAGACGGGTAGATCGTGCCAAGGGCTCCTCCCTCTTAGCTTGTACTTGGTTGCCAAGCAAACAATTTCTTCTTTTAATACTTTATTCGCTTGTAACTTACTTCTTTGGATGCCTCAGACCCTTAGCTGCTTTAACCTCTTTGGTCTTGATTTTTCTGAAAACTGTTATTCTATCTTGCTCAATTATTAACTGTTGTACCTCGCGCCACGATGCTTCTAACAGCGCTTTCGATAACGCTCGAGCTTTAGGTAGCGCGCTTCCCCGCCCCATCCTACCGTATACTCCGTTAGGCAGGGGGTTCGCCTACTAATCTGAACTGACCCTGCCCTTGCTGTATAAAGCCACGAGAGTTTAACTGTGAACTGGTGGCATTCTCACTCGAGGGAGGGAGGTGTTCTCTGCGAACCTACCTTTCCCACTCTCGAGACTTCTAACCCAAGGGACGACTTATAACTGACCTCATCTCCACGCGAAGGCGGAAGAGGAGTTATCCGGTGAATTTTTTCGTTCATTCTTGGTGTTCTCACTCGAGAAGGGGGGGTGTTCTCTACGAACCTACCCTTCCACACTCGAGACTTCTAACCCAAGCGAACGGTTCGCAACTGACCTCATTCTCGCTCAAAGGCGAGGAGGATTTATCTGGTGAACTATCTCGTTCAACCTTGGCGTTCTCACTCGAGGGGGGAGGTGTTCTCTACGAACCTACCTTTCCACTCTCAAGACCTCTAACGCAAGGGAAACAAATTCTTAACTGACCTCATCTTTGCTCAAGGGCGAGGAGAATTTAACTGGTGAACTATTTCGTTCAACCTTGGCGTTCTCACTCGAGGGGGGAGGTGTTCTCTACGAACCTACCTTTCTACTCTCGAGACTTCTAATGCAAGGGAAACAAGTTCTTAACTTCATTGTACAAAATTCGAGAAAATATTTCAATCAAAATTTATTGGGTGACCTCATTAAAAAACCCTTATAAGGGAAAAAGAGTGTCCCCTAGAAACTGTGTACAATGTTATTGTTTAACTGAAATAGAACTTGAGGTTGGTCGCATTCCATGTACGAGGAATCGCGCCTCCTTCCACCGTCTCAAGCCTGTATGCCCCATTTCCAAGGGCCTCCGTCACTCTGAAAGGACTAGTCCACTTGGGGGATACCTTGTTCTCTAATTGATAGGGTGGGCCTTCCGCATCACCAGGTCGACGACCTGGAACTGACGAGGTTTCAACTTTGAGTTGTACTTGTACTTCACCTTTCTCTTCAACGCTTCAGCTTTGATTCTTGCTTCTTCCCTGACTTCATCCAGTATGTCCAGGTTCACCTTTCTTTCTTCGTTGGACTCTTCAGCCACGAAGTTCAAGAAGCGTGGCGAGCTCTCTTGTATCTCCATTGGGATCATCGTGTTCGACCCATACACCAAGCTGAAGGGTGTCTATCCGGTTGTGGACTGGGGAGTGGTATGGTAAGCCCACACAATTCTAGGAACCTCCTCTGCCCAGGTTTCTTTGGCCTTCTCAAGCCTTCTCTTCAGACCTCTGAGCAGGATTCTGTTAGCAGACTCGACCTGCCCATTCGTCTGGGGGTGCTCGACTGATGCGAACACCTGCTTTATACCAACCTCTAAACATAGCTTACCCAATTGTTGGCTTGCAAATTGTGTGTCATTGTCAGATACCAAGCGCTTCGGTACCCCGAAGCGGCACACTATAATCTTCCATACGAAGTGTGTGATCTTGTGGTCCGAGATCTGGGCCACGGGCTCAGCCTCAATCCACTTCGTGAAGTACTCTATGGCGACCACGAGGTACTTCATATGCCTTATTGCTAGAGGAAAGGGCCCCAGGATATCGATTCCCCATCTATGGAAAGGCCAAGGGCTGTAAATCGACCTGAGCTCTTCTGGCGGCGCCTTGTGCCAGTCAGCGTGTTGTTGACACTGCTTGCACTGCTGTGCGTACCTCGTGCAGTATTCCCTTACGGTTGGCCAATAATATCCCGCACGAATGGCCTTGGATGCTAGAGCTCGTCCACCGATGTGACTCCCACATATCCCTTCGTGGAGCTCTGCCATTATGTGCACGCATTGGTCTCCGCTTATGCACACCAAGATCGGATGGGCGAACCCATGTCTGAACAGCCCCGTCAATGAGAGTGTACTTGGCAGAATTTTTCTTGACTTTCCTAGATTCTACGGGTTCCAATGGAAGTATCCCATCGGCCAGGTAGTGCTTGTAAGGCATCATCCAGGTGTCGCCCATTTCGACTAGGCATACCTGCATTGATTCCACCCCCAGCACTGGATATAGGCTTACCTTGGGAGTCTGCAGTGTTTCCTGAGTCAGTGACCGATGACTCCTCGCCCCTCCTCTTGTTGTGCTGACTTGATGCACCCAATTATCTACGGTGAATGTTCGAGGTGTCTTCAGGGTTTCCTGTATGACCGTCCTCTGCCTGTCCCCCTTGCCTGAGCTGGCGAACTTAGCTAGTAAGTCAGCTCGGGCATTCTGCTCTCTTGGGACGTGCACCAACTCGAACACCGTGAAAGACCCCTTCAAAATCTGAACATACCCTAAGTAGGCAGCCATCTGAGAGTCTTTGGCCTGATATTCACCAGCCACCTGACCTGTGACTAGTAGGGAGTCGTTCTTCGCTAACAGACTCCGCGCTCCCATCTCCTTTGCCAACAGCATACCTGCAATGAGGGCTTCGTACTCCGCCTGGTTGTTGCTGGCCTTGAAGGCGAACCGTAGGGCCTGCTCGATCAAAAGCCCATTCGGTCCTTCTAAGATAACACTTGCCCCGCTACCTTGTTGGTTAGAGGACCCATCTACAGATAGCATCCATCGGAAGTTGGCTTCTTCTTGATGTGCATTTTCCGAGGAGAGCTCTACCACGAAGTCAGCGTAGACCTGGCTTTTGATAGGGCCTCTAGGCTCATACTAAATATCGAACTCAAATAGTTCCACCGTCCAGCGCACCATTCTACATGCTACATCCGACTTCTGTAGGACCTTGTTTATGGGCAGATCTGTCATCGCCACCATAGTGAAACTTTGGAAGTAGTGACAAAGCCTTCTCGCCGAGGACACAACCGCCATGGTTGCCTTTTCTAGGGCCTGGTATCTGACCACAGGCCCTTGCAAAACTTTGCTCACAAAGTATATAGGCTTCTGAACCTGGTCCTGCTCCTGAACAAGGACTGGACTGATCGCTCGGTCAGTCAAAGCGAAATACAGGCGAAGTGGTGTGCTTGGTTGCGGTTTGCACAGGACTTGAGGGCTGGCCAGGTACTCCTTCAGCTTGAGGAACGCATCTTCACACTCTTGGGTCCATACGAACCTGTTTTTCCTCCTTAGGCATTGGAAGTAGGGGTGGCCTTTGTCTCCTCCAGCTGATACGAATCTAGACAGGGTGGCCATGCGCCCTGTCAACTGTTGTACTTCCTTCACTGAACTTGGGCTTCTCATCGCCTTGATTGTAGCGCACTTCTCTAGGTTCGCTTCTATTCCCCGCTCGGTGAGCAAGAAACCCAGAAACTTCCCTACTTCTACCTCGAACACGCACTTCTCTGGATTCAGCTTCAGTCTGTACTTAGCTATTGTAGTAAATAGCTCTTCTAAGTCGGCGAAGTGTTGTTCTTTCACCTGTGAGGTCACCACCATGTGATCCACGTAGGCTTGCACGTTTCGCCCTATCATGGGCGCGAGCACTCTGTCCATTAGCCTCTGGTAGGTGGCGCCTGCATTCTTTAGTCCGAAGGGCATGACCGTGTAGCAGTAGTAAGACAACTCAGTCATGAACGTTGTCTTGCATTCGTCCCTGAGATGCATCTTAATCTGGTTGTACCCAGAAAAGGCATCCAGGAAGCTGAGCATCTTGCAACCCGAGGCGTTGTCTACCAACACGTCAATGCTCGGCAGAGGGTAAGAGTCCTTCGAGCATGCCTTGTTGAGGTCCATGAAGTCGACGCACATTTTCCACTTCCCATTGGCCTTTTTCACCAAGACCAAGTTCGCCAACCACTTCGAGTACTATATCTCCCTTATGTGACCAACACTCAATAGTTTCTGCATCTCCTCCCGGGCGATCTCTTCTGAGTGCGGTGCACATGTAGTGACCATGAACACCCCTCCCTTTGTTTTGAGGTTGTTCTCATAAGACCTCTTGGCCTCCTTCTGATCCGACTTGATGGTGATCACCTTTCCCCCCAAGTCAGGCATCTTCATCTTCATGTGCTTGGTCGACGATACCGCCCCCTGCCTGTTCAGCGTGGGTCTACCTAGCAGTATGTTATAAGGGGAGGGGGCATTGACGACAAGGTACTTGATGTTCTCCGTACGGGACGCAGTACCATCCGTGAAGGTGGTCCTCAACTCTAAGTGCCCACGCACCTCCACCTGGTCTCCCGCGAAACCGTACAGGCAGCCAGTATAAGGCCTTAGCATGTCAGGGGACAGTTGCAGCTTGTTGAAAGTCGTCCAGAACATCACGTCCGCCAAACTTCCTTGATCCACCAGTACACGGTTCACCTTCCTCCCAGCGGTTACTACAGAGATCACCACTGGATCATTGTCGTGGGGAACGACATCTCGGAGGTCGGCCTTGGTGAAGACAAGGTTAACGTCAAAGGCATCGTCTGCCCTTCACCGCCCGTTCATACTTCTTTCGCTGATAAGCGGTGCACCCTCCTCCTGAAAAACCTCCCGAAATGGTGTGGATTTCACCATGCACGGGGATTTCATGCCCCTGGTCGCCCCTATCACCGCCACGTCCTCGGTACCCTGTGTTTCCTGCAAGTAATCCCTCAGGAAGCCGTTCTTCACCAACTTGTCCAGTTGGTGTCCCAACACCAAACAGTTGCGTATGGGGTGGCTGAATGCTTGGTGGAACTCAAACCAGGCGTTCTTGTTGGGCCCGAGCTTCTTGTCGGTCTTGGGGGATAACTTCAGTCTCTCTGCTATATTGGGGATAGCGATGAGGTCCTTTAACTCTACCACGAAGTTGTGCCTTGGTAGTACGTTCTCCCTTGCACGCCCCCTGGTTTGGGGCTTTCTGGGTTGGTAGGGCTGTTGCTTCGCCGGGGCCGTCTTCTTTGTCGTTGCCTCATGTACCCTTAAGGGTTGAGGTCGACCTGGTGCACGTGGGCGCGTGGGAACCACGCACGTGCGCTTCTCATTAACTTCCCCTTCCGCCACGATGTGAGCCACCGCGCGATGCCTTATCTCGGCAAAAGTCTTGGGACGGTTCCAGATGAGTGACTCGCTGAAAGGTCCTGACACAATGCCCTTTCTAAACGCATGCACCATCATCATTTCATCCTTAGTGTTCAGCCTCACCACCTGTGCCCCAAAACAGATAAGGGACTCCTTCAGGGACTCTCCCTGATACTGCCTCATGTCAAAAAGGTCGTAAGAGATGGACGGGGGAGCCCGATTCGCGATGTATTGTTCTCTGAACAGCTTAGTAAGTTGTGGGAATGACGTCACGTGGCCATCAGGGAGGTTGATGAACCAATCCATCGTTGTTCCCACCAAAGTGCTTATGAACAGCTTGCACCGCACCGCGTCAGAGCCCCCAACCAACATCATCTGCGTATGGAAAGCTGTCAGGTGAGCTTCTGGGTCCTCCATACCGGTGAAAGTGACTTTGGGCACTACGAACGTGGCTGGTATCATTGCATCCATGATCGCCTGCGAGAACGGCATCGGGAACTCCATGGGCGGCGTCGCGGGTTCTTGATCTTCCTCCTCATGTTCGCCTGCCTGATTTTGCAGGGCCCTGCGCAATTCCTCATTCGATCGGCGCAGTTCTTCGTTTGTTGCCCGCAACGCAGCCAAATCAGCCTGGATGCGTTCTTGATCCGCTATTGACGCAACCACTTTTTCTTGGAGGCCTGCATCGTGTCCATAATTTGTTGCAGGGTGAGGCTTTCGCCCCCGTTTGGTGCAACAAATCCTTGCCTCGTATTTCTCATCTTCTTGATCTTTCATGTTCTTGCTGGTGGGACAGTGTTTTAGATCGTGCCCCACGGTGGGCCCCAAATGTTCCTACCGGTTGACCGAAAACGTCTTCGTGCGTCTACAACAATCTCACGTCCAAGAATCCTAGCGTTCCCTCGTGCTTTTCCTCAAACTGAACACCTGAAAACACAAAGACAAAGGGCACCCTAGAGGTCGTTTGCACTCTGACGCTCAAGTCAATCTTAGGGCTAGGAAACACCAAAATTGTTAAGCGTAAAAGCTTTGTGTGAACTGTGTGTGTGAAGCGACGCAAATGAATAGCGTACCTTACTAGATTTATCCTTACCCTTTATATAGTCCAGGGTTTTCGTTGTTTCCAATACCTAAAATAGGCTTTATGAGAGTGGGCCCCAGCGCCACTATTATCCATTCTTAGGATAACCTAGCGCGTGCGGCTCACTAACTAGAGTGCGACCTCTGACGGGATGACCACCTGGATGCCACCTTGGGCACCTGATCTCTGGGGTCACCCATCCTTGGAGTGCCTTAGCTGCTCACGTGCAATTCCCACTACACGCAGGGATTCTCGTGGCCTAGGCTTCTCCCTCATTGATAACTGGTGTGTGGTCTGGGGTCCACCTTTTATGGCCCAGCACTACTGTTTGAGTCACCGATGTCCGATCTTCCATCCCTCACTATGCTGCCGAGGACACATCAACACATCCTGATGATCGACGCCTTACAAGACACTGGCCCACACCGCTCGTGGGACCCAGCTTACGTGGCCCCATCATTACTAGTGGTCAACGACGTCCGAGGACTAGTCGGTACAGGTCAAGAACAAGTTTCTCCCACTCTCATGGTTTTCACTTTTCTTCTTTTCCATTTTTTATTTTTATATTCTTTGTTGACAACATGTTTGTTATAATGCTTCTTAGTTTGTACCTGTTTTTTTTAGTGATGATTTATGAAAATTATTATAAGATTTAATTCATCACTCTCTCTTGAACTATTTGAAATTTTTTAATCAGGTTCTTAAACTTCTTGAACTATTTGAAATTTTTTAATCAGGTTCTTAAACTTCTCATATGTGAGCTAACATTGATCTTTTTTTCATTATTTTCTCACACAAGAAAGCACAAATGCACCATTTCTTTCATAGGTAAGTGTGCATATTTTCTTTTTTTTTATCCAATTTATCTATGATATATGCTCATTTTTGTTGCTGAAATCTTGTGGTATTTAATACTGTGAGCAAACTCTAATCTTTTGTTCATTATTTTCTCAGGAAGCAAACTCTGTGTTCTTTTAATGATGGAAATTTGTAGGAGAAGTGTTTTATTTTCCGTGACTTTGAAATCCCAAGAATATGAAGGAATTGAGTAATGACATCAAATGTGGTCCTATTAATTTAATAAAGATGTTTAAATTTGAAAGGATTGTAAAAGAGTTATTTTGGAGATATAATGAAAGTACAAATGTAACCATGAAAGTTTGTTGTTGGGGCAATTTGGTGCTTGTTTGTAAACTCAACCTAAGGCTTTAACAATTTATTAAAAAAAAAATTCAATTCATGTATCACAATTTTATTTACCTACTTTTCATGTTATACTATAGCAGATGAAAAATGCTTCGTATTGTTCTTGGTTTCATTAAGTTATTTTAGTTGTGCTTGATTTCTTAAACATTTTCAAGCTAATTTTTTCAATATAACACGAGTGTATATTAAAATTATGTAAATTGAAAAATCAAATTACTAATATAATATGACTTTTCTTTGTTTAGCAAACGTTGCCCTTTTTTAATGAAACGTAACATAGAATAGAAAATAAAATAAATAAATAAACTTCAATTCTTTTTATCTAATTTATATAATTTTTTCAATATTATTTTAAAATGAATAAATAAACTTTACTAAATTAGAAAGTAAATTTTAAATTTAAATTATTGAACAAAGTATACTACTTACTTACGGCACATAAATATTAAATTAATTTTATAAAATAAAATAAAATAAAAATTCAAGTTTACTTCACCATAAATATTTTATAATTTTTTTTTCAAAAAGTTAACTACGTATAATAATTATTTAAATCATCAAATTTTATTTTTTAAAAATTGTGTCTAAAACTAATTTTAGATAAATAATTATATATTTCTTACCATTTATTATATATTATTTAACATTTTTTTAAAATAAACTTTAAACAACATCATAATTAATATATATATATATATAATAAATACATAAAAATGTCCATACAAAAATGTACAAATTTTGTATATATATATATAAAAGGTTGTAGTAAGATTTCTGTTGTTATTGTAAATTTCTTTAAGTACTTAAGTTATTGAAATAATTTGGAAAGTTATTCTCTTGCAAGTTTTTATAACTTTATCTTGTAGGATTTCTATTAACCTTAACCTTATTCTTGAAGAAAATTAATAATTAGCATGAAATTTAAATATTTTGAATTTCAGTTGTTTTATTTTAAATTGTTTAAGTTTTTAAAAATATTTTGTTTAAATAAAGAAAACTAAATTTGTTAATTTTTTTTATTGGTATGGAGTATTTCAGTTATCACCTAGTAAAAATATTATTAAATGCAACAATATAAAAAAAGCTAGTGACATCAATTAAAAAATAATTATTGTAAATGTTTAAAAAAAAAATTATAAATTTCAACCGTGACGTCTACTTAAAAATAATTTTATCGACATTGATCAAGAAAATTCAGAGAAACATCAATCAAATAATATATTTATCTTACATAGACAGATAAATAATGTAAAAAAAAAAACATATTAATGTTGATAAATAAACTTTTACTTACAATAGTAAAAAATAGTTTCATTGGTATTAAAAAAAATCTTGATCAATATTAACTGAAATAGTATTATTAACATTGATTGAGAAAATCTTTATTAACACTAATAAATAATTTGACATACTTTTTTTATCCACTTTGATGAAAAACAATTTCAACTTATATCAAGTATAAATAATCTTAGTTGACGCCAACAACAATATAATGTTTAACATTAGCTAAAAAAATATATCATCCATCCATGTTAATAAAAAAAAACATTGATTGTATGAATAAAAACATGATATATTTGTGATCAAAACTTAACCTTAAAAAGGTACATCACTTAAAATATATCAAGTCAACTTTCTAGTTCATAACATTTTAATTTGTTTGACTTCAAGTTAAAGAGAATATATAAAAATAATAAACAAAGATTTAAGGAAGATTGTTTTTTAATTATATTTTTTAAAATAAAATTTAAAATTATATAACTTTAAGTAATCACATAACCCTTATAAATTATTAAAATTTTATTTTTCTTATAAATTTCTCATTACAAATAAGATATATTTTCTAAAATAAAGTTTACTAGATAAATTAAGGTTTTTTTGTTTATTTTTAGCGTTTCAAACAAGATAGCACAATTCAACATTTCTTATATTATTCCATTATTTTAAAAAAATTAACAAATTTTCTTAAAAAAAAATTACTAAATTAAAGTCGAACATAACAAAGACGACCTTAGAAAAATCATTTTTGGCATATACAATTTTAACATTAATCATCTTTATCAGGGAACAGGTGTTGTTAATTAAAATCGTGTAAATCAAATAGCATAAATACTATTCACGCATAATTTAGCTAGAACTCGTATATTATAAACGATTTTTTTGAAAGTTTATGTGTTCTTCAAAAATCGCGAACATAGATTTTTTTTTCTTTAAAATTGTTTCCTAGCTCTCCAATAAGAAAAACAATTTAAGCATATGAGAAAATACGAAATAAAGAAAAGCGGAAAATGAACTTGGACGGTTTGGCAGTTGGGTTCAAGAAATAATGTGGTCATTTGGACCACATTGGTGTGGCAATTAAACTAAATCTCTATGGTTGCTACAACCAAACGTCTGTTTCAAACTCCAACGCATTTAAATACGTTGGAGGAAGTAGTTTCCCTCTTCTCATTCTTACTCATCCACCTTCTCTTTCGTCGTTTTATGTACACATCATTTCAACCAACCTTATCAGTTACGATCCATCATCCCCTTTTTTTTATATTTGTACAGAACAAAGGAAAACACAAGTATTGAAGAATGGGAAGGATTCCGGTGAGGTTTCAGCGGTTGGCCGCGGCCTTTCAAGCTGACGTCGCACGTGTGAGGCTTTGCGAGAGCGGCGAAACTGAGCACTCGCCGGAGGAATTGACTGATTTGTCGGACCTCGTGAAATCGTTCATGGAGAGAGACGGAGAGGAAGAAGATGCGGTTGGTGTTGGTTGGGATGACCGGGATGAGGATTTGGAGTGGTTTGATTCTGAGAAGAGGGAGATCCTTGAAAGAATATTCGGTGGTGATGGCGATGATGATAAGCAACTAATTAGGAGAGAAGTTGAACTTGCATTGGAATTTGTTGGGGAAAACGAAAACTCGTCACCCCAATTTAAACCACAATTGCTGTCTCGTCTGCGGGACAAAGGTTTTGATGCTGGTGAGTTGTAGTACTATCTTAAGCTAATTAATTATCAGTTCTTGATTTCTCACCAATAGTTATATTTGTGTAGCAAGTACTACTAATTATATGCTTTTATTAAAGGTTAATTTGTATGTGTTTGGGAAATTGCATTGGTGTAGTTTGATTTTTTGTCCACTGGGTTATGGGTGATGCAATGAATTTTGATGATTTTTTGTGTTTACGTTTTATGCACAGGGCTTTGCAAATGCAAGTGGGAAAAAAATACAAGATTCCCAGGTGGTGAATATGAGTACATGGACGTAAATTTTGCAGGAAATCGGTACATTGTTGAAATCTCCCTTGTGGCGGAATTTGAAATAGCTCGTCCCATAAAGCATTATTCTTCGTTACTTGACGTCTTCCCTCTGATATTTGTTGGTAAATTGGAAGAGGTGAAACAGGTTGTGACGCTAATGTGCAGTGGTATAAGGAGCTCTATGAAAAGCATAGAGATGTATATACCTCCATGGAGAAGAATTGGGTACATGCAAGCAAAGTGGTTTAGTTCCTATACAAGAATAACTCATGAGGTTGAAACTAAAAGGACATCATACCCTTTATCCTGTACCAGATATATTGGATTTGATGCAAAACCACTGAAATCCTACAATTGTAGGGATGATTATGTGAGTAAACCTGCATTCAGAGTTTGCCTTTCGACCAATGCATTTTATGCTGCGTGAGCCTCTGATGATTGGTCTTCACAAATGACTCAGTTCTCTTGCTACATTTTTCTTTTGACCAGGGGATAACAATTCGTTAAATGACTCCAGAGCAGAGAATCTAATTGTAATTTGTTTAATAAATTATGTTGCTTACCATTCAATTGAAAGAAAAATTAATAGTTCAAACCAAAGGAGTGTTACAATTTGAAGATGTTGCCAGAAAATCAATCAAAAAAATTAAAAACAATAACCGATTTAATTTAATGACAGATCAATTTTAAGGCCTTAATATTTTAACTCTACTTCATCTCTCCTATTCAAGTTATATTAAATTATAAAAGATCAAACGTGATATTAGTCTTAAAAATGTAATGAGTTGTCATTAATTTCCTTGACAATATTATTACTTTTTAAAATAATTTAAATGTTACTTTTTCTCTATCTAAAACTATGTATTTGATAAAATTAACTTATAAATTAATTGATAATTGTTAAAATAGTTTTTATTAATTGACTAGCTCATAATTTTAAATTTTTTAACTGATAAACTAGTAGTTTATTAAATTATAAATATTTAATATTAGTGACTGATAAACTAATTAATAAAATTAAATAAACTGAATTGTTAACCTAATCAGTAAAGATGTTAAATTTTGTAGTTAATCTTATAAAATTCATTACTAATTGTATCCGTAAAATTAATCCAAATATATTGCATATATTCTCTTGTTTTTTTCCCAAATCTCAATCTATTAACAAATCAAATTTGTCATGCCTCGTGGATAACAATAAACCAGTGTTTTAACTAGTGTAAAGCACGCGAAAATTGATGCCATGCCGTTACTTATCTATTAATTTCATTTTTTTAAAAATTTTTCACACTTAAAATATTTTATAAAAATTTACTAATTATTTATTTCTATAAGTAATGATAGTTAGTTAAATTTAACTTTAATTAATTTATTATACGATTTTTTTATAATTTTAATTAATGGATAGTATGAATTATATTGAAGTAAAAATAGAATAGATATAAATATATAAATATAAAGTAAGTGTTAATATAAATGTATTGGTAAGGTGTATACAACCGACACCACGGTTTGGAATCCGATCATCACGCTGATCGATACCATATAACCAATTACGTTTAAGCAGAATTGGTGAGGATAATCAACAATTAAGAGATAATGTATTCCTAAACATGACCCAACTCTCTAATCTGGCTCAATCGCCCACCAAAATAATATAAATAGCATAGATTCCAAGAATCAGGTACGTCATTACAAAGTACTCAGAATACCAAGTGTCGAATACTAAATTTGACTTGAGTATCGGAGTGTCTTCTGCAGGTACCATCTGAGTCGGGACTACGTGAAGACCGAGAGTAGAGTGAGTAGAGGAGAGTAAGGAAGCTTGCTTGGAGAAGTGAAGTGTTATCTGACCGACCATGGAAACCGAAGAGGAGTTTCAATAGTTCTACAAGTCTCAACCCCGTTCGAAAACAATAAAAAAATAAACATAAAGCAAGTGTGAATAAATAAACCAAGCATAATAAAATGAAGTTAAACGAAACATAAATATAAATAAATAAATGTAAGAGAAGTAGAAAATGTCCTGGCAACAAAGTGAGACAGAAACCTAAACAATGCAGTAGAAAAAAAAATTATAAAAAAATATTTTCATGAAAGGAAATAACTCGAATGTCCTTATTTGATTCGTTGTTATGTGCCTCAAAGAAAAAAAAATTGTTCTCTTTTTAGTTGATTTTTTTTGTCCCGCCTCGTATAAAGATTTTGCATTGTACACTTATACAATATTTGTGAAGCACAAAGGCAACCAAGAAATCAAAATATAGAAGTTATAATTCTAATTCAAATAGAAAAAAACAAAACAATTTTCATTTCACTCTAGTGTCTTGAGACATTGAAACAAATTTTATTCCACGCTTTTCAATCTTGTTGCAGTTCATGGAAACTTGTTGCACAAAAGCAATATAACAAAGTGCATTATTATCAGAAATCTATACTATATACAAATGAATTCAATACTCTGAGTAGTCATATGTTAATATTGGTCTTACCTAATAGAAGGGTGGTTGGGTAGACACCGCGTGGATTCAACATCTACTTGGACAAACACTGCATGCAAAAACATATTTCCACAATTCCACAAGAAGAGCCTTATGCACAGATAAGTGTAAAAATGGTTCCAAACTTAATCATATTTCAATTTTCAAAACACTTACCTTATTTAATAGACTGTTCTTTCTGTCCTATGCTGCAGATGTTTCAGCACTTCATTTTTGGCTAAAAAATGAAATTTGCACACTTTCCTATGAGAAAATAATGATTGTGTGTTTTGGTTTTGATTGCAAAATGAATAAAACAAAACTTTTGAGAACAATGTTGAAGAATGGTGAACACGTGACTTCAATACAGGCAGCCACACACCTTTGTTATATTGGTGACACTTGTCCATTTTTTTGTTTTGGTAAAAATTGTTTTTGAAATATTTTTGGAGAAAATTTTTGTGAATGATATGTGTGAAAAACTTCCCTTTATGTTTTTTTTCCATTTGTATAAAGTATAGATTGGTCTTACCTGATATATGGAATGGTGCTTGGATAAACATCGTGTGGATTCAACATTTGCTTGGACAAACACTGCATGCAAAAACATACTTCCACAATCCCACAAGAAGAGCCTTTTGTACATATAAATAGTGTAAAAATGGCTCCAACCTTCGTCAGATTTCAAATTCAAAATACAAAATTTCAAATTTCAAAACACTTTCCTTCTTTAACTAATTGCTCTTTTTTTTTTCTAAGTTAGAGATGCTTCGACAGTCCCTTTTTTGGCTAAAAAATGAAATATGTCCACTTGCACGTGAGAAAATAGTGATTGTGTGTTTTGGTTTTGATTGCAAAATGAAAAAAAAAAAAACTTTCGAGAACAATGCAGAAGAATGGTGGACACGCTTCAATAGGCAACCACACACCTTTGTTACATTGTTGACACCTGGTTGTTTCCTTATTTTGTAAAATTTGTTTTTGAAATATTTTTGGAGAAAAATTTTGTGAATGACACGTGTGAAAAATTTTCCTCTATGCTCTCCTCATTTGTATATAGTATAAATTTAACAAAATTTGGATAACTTTCCCCACATAAGACAAAATAGTTGTCAAATATACACCAACTTGTAAATTTGACAAAAGTTACAGTTTCTTACTTCAATTTATTTTATTTTAGAGAAATATTATATAATACTATTTTATACTTTTATATAGACTAATAAAATTAGAAGGAATATCTTAAAAATACTTTAGAGTACTAATTTTTTTATATTTCACTACAAGAAAAAATGTTTTTAGAAACTAAACTTTTGGTTTCTAAAATGATAAAATTAGTCACTAACTTAATTAGAGACTAATTTAGAAACTAATAGTCTTAAGTGGCTAAAATCATGGTCGCTAATTTTAGATACCAATTTAGATTCTAATTTAGAAACCAATTTAGTTAC
>Ga0123342_1006985_pt1 | contig 15252 bp, 12 predicted proteins | sample Turbeawhitnodule_FD_89960 | JGI IMG/M metagenome (GOLD analysis project Ga0123342, IMG submission 89960) | Root nodule microbial communities of legume samples collected from Mexico - Turtle bean Mexico white nodule | ecosystem: Host-associated > Plants > Roots > Nodule | place: Mexico: Nepantla... | reverse complement strand
CTCTATACATTTTATTATATATAGTACATTTTTTATGAAATATAAAAATATTAATACTGTATATAAAAAATATTAAATATATATATATATATATATATATATATATATATATATATATATATATTCTTTTTTTTATTTTTTGTAGAGATATTTCTTGATACCACCGACTGAATGTGCAAATATTAAATGTTGTTTTTAATGTTTTTTCCATTTTCGAGACAATCACAGAGAACACTCTAGAACACCAATTGGAATATGTTAATTATACCTAAATTAACATAAATATCTTAAACATAAAAATCTTCATTTCAACATTTGATTAAAAAAAAGGAATATTAAAGAATTTAAAATGACCAATGACTCTACTTGACAAAAGTTTCATCTGATTTTTGCAAAATCCATTCTATTACACATTATGTCTTTGCATTACATGTTTAGTCTAGTACATTACCTATTTGTTTAATAAGAAATGATGAAAACAGTTAACGGTTAGATTTAAACATTCAAAAACATCAAAAGTTATTTATTATTATTATTATTATAAATAGTTTGAACATATCCAAAACTGACCTAATTTGTCCTTTGTAATAAATAAGATTCTGCAAGTCATAAGAGAGTTCACACATATTAAGGTAGGGTCTGCTGATACATATTTGCATGCGTTTTGTTTGGCTGCTGCATATGCACACCTTCAACTTGCTCTGTGCAAACCATGCAACTTAATTGGCAATAAATTCTGTCACATAATCCAAAGGTTGAGTGTGATAATACTCTGCTGCACGTTTCTCTATTTTCTGTGTTTTTTGCAACCTTCAAAATATTCCGTCAACACCATTCAATTTCACTTTTTACTCTCCACCTAGTTTCAAATGCTTCTGACAGAGATGAACATCAACTTGCTTCAAATATCTGCATAAAGTCACTGTGATTTCTTCTGTAAAAACAATAGTTATGGTGTTTTATTGGCCATGCTTAGTAGTGTGTTTTTAATTTTAACAGCAATGAGCTGTTGAATTCAATTTTCGAAGATGTTGTTGCTTTGACACTGAAAAAGCAAACTACATTCATTGGTAATTTACTGTGGTAATATATATATAATAATATTTTGAATTAAAATAATAAATGTAATTGAATTGTTAGGTGAACTTTTTTAGGGTTTAGGATGTCGAATTACGAGCACTACTCTTCAGATTCTTATCTAGGTTAATTCAAATAATTTATTATTTCCTTGGAATTACACAACCCAATTGCTTGTTTATTTCTTCAAAATAATTCAATGTATAGTTAGTTATGACACAACTGTTTATGAAACATTAAATATTTTCATCTGTAAGAATATTTTTTATAGTGTTTTTATTAGACATGGTTAGTTGTATATTTTTAATTTTAACAGTAATAAGCTATTGAATTCAAATTTTAAAGATGTTACTTTGACACTAAAAAGCATTCATTTGATAATTTATTATAATAATATAATAGTATTTTAAATTATAAATCAAATATTTGTAATTAAAATATTAATTTATTAAATTGTTAAAGAGAATATTTTTTACTACATCAGAACCATTGTTAACCATTGATCGTATTATCAAAATACCTATATTTACAGCTGAGTCAAATTATGGTCTTCAAATTTTTATCTAAGTTAATTAAAATAATTCATTATTTCCTTAGAATTAGACAAACCAAATGCATTGTTTATTTCTTAAAAAATAATTAAACTTTATGATGATATATAGTTAATTTAATTATGACACAGATGTTTAAGAAAGACATTCATTTAATTAAAAGACTATATTTTATAGAGGTCATTTAACTTCTCTTCCTATGACATGGTAGTGTCATGGTAAACAATTCGAGATTGAGTTTACATTTCTTTTTCTTTTGGTTTTTATGTTAAATACAATTTATATAATTATAACGTTTAAAACGATCTAGTACAAGTGTTACATTGAAGATTAATTCAAATATATATGTATTTATAATATATGATATTAATCATCAAATAGATGGATATGGGCAAGAAGATTTGTCTCATTAGATTTAACATTTGACTTTTATTTTTTTTATAAAGAATGATTTAGAAAGTATAAACAAAATGGACTCTTATGTGTATTTTGTACGCACTTTTTTTTTAACATGTGATGCCATATAACTATTTCTAATGTTATATTTTAAATGAATAGTTAATATTATGTGTACTAAGAAATAAGAAAGGATAAGTGAATAATATTATATTTAAAAAAAAATTAAATCAATATATTTAAGTAAAACATATTATTTCCACGTACAAACTTTAATGAAGTTATTTTTTTAGTCGAATTAATAAATGTTATTTGAATTATTTTAAACGTAAAAGTTTATGATAAAAAAACTCAGAAGAATATAAAAGAAAATAAAATAATAAAAGTTTATTGTTTAATATAGGATTTGAATATATAAACTATAAGCAGTTGGTTAGAAGAAACATAGAAACTGTGAATTTTGTGTAACAAAACCAAACAAAATAAAATTGATAAAACCAAATCTGATTGTGATACACATAATTGGGAATCAAATAAAATTCGACATTAAAGAACAGAAAAAAAAAACATCAAAACATGTCTCTTACATCAGGATAACAAAATAACCAACCGTTCATAACAAAATCACAACAAAAAAACCTATGAAAATTCAGAGAAAACACAACTTCTAATCCAGAGATGAAATTCTTTCAAAGTTCTTCATGAGCAATCTTCAATCAACCTCTTTTTGACTTCTTGTACCTGTAAAAAAAAACACGACACTATTAAAAAACCTATGTGATTTTTGTTTAAAAAAAAACACTTTCATGTAACTTTATTTTGTTCATACCTTGTATTGATATAAATCAAATCAAGAAGTTTCACCAAATAAATAGGCTTGCACAACACTAGGTATACCAGAAGTGGTACCATTGATTAACTTAAAAGTTTGCATTCTAGTGAAGGGAGAAGATTGATCCTCCAATATTTCAGGAAACCTAGATAAAACCTACGAATAATATGAATGATCACATTAAGTAACATTGTAATTCAAATATTAAATTATAGTAAGATAGCAACTAATTATTAACTGAAATATCATATTTGATAAAAGAAATACTTACTTGAATGATTTCAGTTGAGAAAGATATAAATTTTGCTTGTCCAAGTATTTCAAATAACTCGATCAGACGATACAATGGATCAGTATCTTCCTCATCCTCCTCATATACACCATGACGAGTATAGCTAGTCTCCCAACGTACATCCATGTCTATTTTCTCCACAAAGTTAAGATCAATATCACTGGAAAAAGAATACAAATTGGAGTCATCGTATTTAAAATATTTAAGCATTGGTGTCACAAGCTCGATCTCACAGTCCTCATCAAACATCTCATCGACTCTAAAACCTGATATATCCAACTGTATAAGTTGGGGAGCAGAGATTATGAAACTCTTGACATCGCCATAATAGACGCATGAGTGAAAATAGAGATACTGAAGATTAACACACTCTTCAAATAGGTCAAGGGAATCTCCCATCCCACATTCAAATCGACAATCACATAGGATCAATTTCTTAAGAGAAGGAATGTCAAAATTTGTGGTCTCAGTAGCTATGTAACTAAGATTAAGAACACTGAGAGAATGACACACAGAAAGTTCAGGAAGATTTGTCACGACAGACTCAACAGAGATTGTAAGAACCTGAATGGTTGTGGATATGGATGGTGTATCAGTAACATAATCAATGATAGAATCTACAAATTCGTGATCCTCAAGTTCATTCTCACACTCTAAACTAAGTTTGTAAATGTTGCTAGAAGAATCTCTAGCAGACATAAAACTATGTACAAAATTCTCAAAAGATACCAAATCCTCAGATGACGAGTCATCCAAATTGAGCACCGGTAAGGATGCCCAAATATTCCTCCATCTTTTGCTCAACAAGAAGCAGGTTTGAACTACAAACCTTACATCTAAAAAAGAAAGTATCTTTAGTAACATTTCGTCAGGCAGCTGACTCAATCTATCCTCAGTTGCTCTACTACTATTTTTTTTTGTTGCCGAGTTCACAGCAGTTTTTCTCCTAGGGAATAAAAAGTTTCCTCTATTCATTTCTACGAATTTTCTCAACTCTCATCCTTCTCAGAATACCTGCTTTTATAGTTGCATGTCATGTTTTCTTCTGAAACTTTGCTGACAAAGATCATTTTTAATTTTATCTCAAATTTTTTCTTCTAATTTTTGTTTTATTTAGATTTTTTTATTATATATATATATTTTATTTTTCCCCACAATTTTCTTACATTGTTATCATGTGAATAAGAATTTATAAAAATAGTTAACAAGTAAACTTAAAAAATAAAGATGTAATTATTAATGAAAATAATTTTAAAATAAATTCTTTAGTTCAATATGTTTATATACATTTTAATTTAATATTGATTTCCTCACATATGGTGAGATTAGATTAACTGTGTGCTAAATTCTTTTAAAGAAGATACTCACACTTTTTAAAAGATTCAATTAATTTAAATTAATAACATCTTCTGCAACTTCTTTATGTGATTATCCTTAGTCTCATACAATCTAAATTATTATCAATAATACATCTTTATCTTGTACTACCGCATGGTCGGATAGCCGACAAAGATTACAGCCAGACACGTAATTAGACGAGAATAAACCAGATTAAACGTAAAACATGATTCAGCTGCAATTGGGCCTCCAACTGGACTCAAAAGCAGGTTCATAACAGTCAGAGCCCATCTATAGTAGTATAAATAGAGGGAGAGGCACAACACTCGAGGTAACTATTCACTCACTACTCCTCTGGTACCTAGCTCTCGGACTGACTTGATCGTCAGAGTGTCTTCGCAGGTACCCCCATCGTGTCCAGATCAGAGATCTAGCCGAAAGAAGCCTAACCGTGAGATCGGGAAAGAAGTGTTATGCAGGGTTCTAGTCTTGTAGGAACATTTTGGCGCCCACCATGGGGCCGAAAGGAAACCCCGCGAAATATCCACATGGTAACTACGAGGAACATGACTGGCAACGACAGGAATGCGCAAGAGGAAGCCAGTCAGCCAGATCCTATGGCACTAATCTTGAAGATACAAAAGGAGATGGAGTTCTTAAAAAGAAAAGTGAAGAAGAGATTAGAGGAATAAAACGCAGGAGTGAAGAGGAGATGGAAACTTTGAGAAAGGAGAATGCCCAGATGAAACAAAAGCTTGTTGAGAAGTCGGACATCCCGGAAGCCGTGGGTGATATCCCCCGGGTGATAACGCAGATACGGACGTACCTGAGGTCGAAAGTTCATATAAAAAAAATATCAGGCCGACCTCAACTAATGCCTTAGGAATGGCTCTCCGGAGAAGCCCCTTTTCCGAAACCATCCTTGAAGTTCATTTGCCAGGAACTTGGAACAATCTCACGTTGGATAAATACGATGAAACCACGGACCCGGATGAACATATGAATGCGTACCTGACCCAGGTTGGCTTGCACACAGCAGAAGATGCGCTATGGTGCCGAATATTTCCCACCTCTCTTAAGGGGGCTGCCTTAAGCTGGTCCACCCCGACTACTGGCCCAGTCCATAGATTGTTTTGACACACTTACAACTAAGTTCGGAGCTCAGTTCACTACCAGCTGACCTCACCACCTCACGTTGATCGCCTTAGTGAATATTCGATAAGAAACGTCGGAGTCCCTGAGAGCCTTTATGGACAGATTTAGCAAGATGGCTTTGGACATACGATACCTAAGTCCCGAAGTGGCAATGCACCACATGGTAACTACACTAAAGCCAGGACCATTTTCAGATAGTTTATGCATGCAGCCGGCCGCAACGTTGGATGAGTTATGCCAGAGAGCCACCAAATACATACAGCTGGAAGAATTGAAAGAATTCTGAAACAAAGCTCTCGGACATTTGATGAACCTGACAGGAGGGGAGATAGAAATAGACCAACGCAATTCGGGAAGCCTAGAGACTTTCCCAAAGGACCACGTTTTACCCGTTACACTCTCCTGATAGCCGAAAGATCAAAAGCCATGGAAGAAACACTCAATGCCGATCATCTTAGAGCACCGAGCAGAACCCCCACCCTGTAGAGTGTGGATCATACCAAACATTGCCGGTACCATCACAATTTTGGGCACACTACAGAAGATTGTTGGGCTCTGAAAGATAAGATCGAAGAACTCATACAAGAGGGTCATTTGCGACGTTTCGTCCGAACAAGTCATGAAGATGGAGAAACCGGAGCAAATGCTGGAAAGAAGCAAGAAGTAGGTAGAAAAACCACAAGGAACGAACGACGAGGATGAGAAGGCCGAGAAGGAAGGGACCTCCGAGGAGCCATGCCCATACGGGAGTAATAAACACAATATCCGGGGGTTTCGCAGGGGAGGTACGACTTCGTCCTCCCGAAAAAGGCACTTCCGAGCAGTCAACTTTGTATACTCCATTAACAAGAGTAATAGAAGAGACCTGCCGCCTATGCTTTTCACAAATGCAGACTTCAGGAACATAAACCCAAGACACGACGATCCCATGGTGGTCACTATTGAGGTAACCAACTTTGTCATCATGAAAACTATGATAGACCAAGGGAGTTCTGTGGACATGTTGTATTGGAAAACCTTCAATAAAATGGGCATATCAGATGACGACATTGTCCAATATGATGAGCAAATTATTGGCTTTGCAGGACAAAAAGTCAACACTAGATGATACATTGACTTAGACACCAAGTTTGGCGAAGGAAACAAAGACTGTCGGACAATCAAGATCAGATACTTGTTGGTCGATGCCAAAACATCTTACAATATCCTAATCGGACGATCCTCCCTCAATAAATTAGGAGCTATATTCTCGACACCTCACTTAGCCATGAAATTCCCCGCCGACAACCCGAGCCGGGGCCGAGAGGTGGTCACCCTTCATGCCGATCAAAAGACCGCAAGAGAATGTTACGCCGCAAGTTTAAAGATCCTTCCGCCACCAACACCAACCCATATGGCCGAGGTTCATCATATAACTCTAGGTGATGACTTGGATCGTAGACCAAATGACGAACCTCAGGTAGAGCCAAAGGAAGAGGTGGTGCCATGTCTAGTAGGCCGGGAAGGACAAAATACACGATTGGGATCCACCTTGGGAGAGAAAGAAAAGAGCATCATCACAGCTGTCCTATTTAACAACACAAACTTATTCGCATGGTCGGTGACCGACATGCTGGGTATAGACCCCCGAATAATTTCTCACAAGTTATCAAGTTATCGATCTGTAAAGAGGTCAGGCCAGTAGCCCAGAAGAAGAGAAAATTGGTTGGCGAGAAAGGACGAATAGCCGAGGAGGAGACCCAAAAACTTCTAGATGATGGTTTCTTCCGAGAGGTACATTACACTACATGGTTGCTGAATATAGTCTTAGTGCAGAAGAATAACGGAAAGTGGCGGATGTGCACTAATTATACTCATCTTAATAGAGCTTGCCCAAAGGACGCATACCCATTACCGAGTATTGACCGATTGGTGGACGGGGCAACCGACCATAAAATGTTGAGCTTCCTTGATGCCTACTCCGGATACAACCAAATACGCATGAACTTGACAGACCGGGAAAAGACAACTTTCATTATCGACAGAGCCAATTTCTGTTACGAAATTATGCCATTCGGCCTGAAGAATGCCAGAGCAACCTATCAAAGGTTGATGGACCGAATGTTCCGAGAGCAGATTGAGAAAACTATGGAAGTATATGTTGATGACATAATCATAAAATCGGATAGCGTTGAGCAACATGTGAATGACCTGGCAGAGGTCTTCCAGCAGATAAGGAAGTATAACATGTGTCTTAACCCGGAGAAATGTGTGTTCAGAGTGGAGGGGGGCAAGTTCCTAGGCTTTATGTTGACGAGCCGAAGAATTGAGGCCAACCATGACAAATGTCGAGTCCTGGAAACTATGAGAAGTTCGAACAACCTGAAAGAGGTCCAGCGGCTGGTAGGAAGGTTGACATCATTGTCCAGGTTCATGCCTAGATTAGCAGACAATATCAGACCAGTTTTGAAGCTTATGAAGAAAGCAAAAAGCTTCACATGGAACAAAAATTGTGAGGAGGCTTTCCAAGCCATAAAGCGGACATTAGCACAACCGCCCATTCTGAGTAAACCCGCACAGAGGATGCCTTTGCTGGTTTACTTGGCCTCATCGCCGGAAGCCGTAAGCGCCACCGTTGTACAAGGCAAACAGAGCAAAAACCAATCTATTTCGTAAGTCGAGTGCTACAAGATGGCGAAACCAGGTATTAAGTAATTGAAAAGGTAGCTCTAGCTTTCGTTCACACTTCCAGAAGACTCCGACAGTACTTTCAAAGTCACAAGATCATAGTGCGAACTGACTTCCCGATCAATAAGATACTGCAGAAACCCGAATTGGCAGGAAGAATGATTGGTTGGTTAGTCGAGTTATCTGAGTTCAGTATCAAGTACGAACCACATGGGCCTACCAAATCCCAATGCTTGGCAGATTTCATGGAAGAATTGCAACAATGTCGAGAGCCCGAAACCACGTGGACACTGCATGTCGATGACTCTTCAAGTAAGAAAGGAGGAGGAGCCAGAATCATCACAGAAGGACCAGAAAACATACAAATTGAACGGTCTTTACGTTTCGGGTTCCTAACATCCAATAATCAAGCAAAATACGAAGCACTCATAGCCAGAAAACTTTTAGCTAAGGACGTGGGAGCCGAAAGGTAAAATGTAAGATAAATTCACAACTTATGGTCGGACACATCAATGGAGATTACCAAATTAAAGATCCCTTGCTCCTGAAGTATTATCACAAAGTTGTTAGTATCATCAACCAATTTCAAAGTGTCGTTGTAAGTCACGTGAAACGACAAGACAACCTCAGGGCTGACAACCTGTCAAAACTGGCTACCACTAAGCCGAAAGGTTGACATGCCACTATCATCCAGCAAACCTTACCAACTCTGTCAGTCCCCATCGGAGAATGCATGGTAACAGAGTAAGGAGAGGAAGATTGGGTATCCGACATGAAAAAAACAACCAAAGACTGAGAAGAAGGGAAAGAAAGCCATGACTGATCTCTCACAAAAAAAGATTATGATTTTGTCATGACAGGAAAAGATTTATATAGAAGGGGGTTCTCTACCCCACTACTTAAGTGTGTTTCGAAAGCAGAGGCAGAATACATTTTGCAAGAACTACATCAAGAAGCATGCAACTTACATTTCGGAGCATGAACGATAACAACTAGAGTCCTGATGGTCGGATACTACTGGACGACACTAAGAACTGATTGCGCCGATTTTGTGAAGAAATGCGTAAGTTGCCAAGAACACGATCCACTAATCCACCTTCACCCTCACAATCTCCAAAGCATTAGCTCTCCCTAGCCGTTTGCTCTATGGGGAATGGATATAGTGGGCCCCTTCCCACCAGCAACTGGACAAAGAAAGTTTTTGTTGGTAGCAATTGATTATTTTACAAAATGGATAGAAGTAGAACCCCTCGCAAGCATCACGGCTCGACAAGTCTAGAGTTTTGTATGGAAAGACATCGTTTGCAGGTTTGGAATCCCGCATACCATCATCACGGATAACGGAAGACAATTCACAGATTGGAAGTTGGTCGAATTCTATGAAAGCTTGGGTATCCGACACAAGACAAGCTCTGTGGAACACCCGCAAACTAACGGCCAACAAAGTCATCTTGAATGAATTAAAAAAAAGACTCGGTAGTGTAAAAGGTAAGTGGGTAGAAGAACTCGTGGAAGTTCTCTGGGCCTATCGATGAACCCCCCATTCGGCAACTGGGGAAGCCCTGTACAACCTCACCTACGACACAAATGCCATGCTGCCTAGAAGTCGGAGAACCGACAATTCGAAGAGAACTCCATGACCTGAAGATAAACGAAGAATCGCGTGACAAGGCCAAGATAAGAGAAAAAGCTTGCAAGCAGATAGTTGCAAGAAGATACAACTCGAAGACTAAACCCAGAGCGTTCCAAGAGGGAGATCTGGTCTGGAGGATGAAGGGAGAAGCTCGCAAGGTCCCGACGGAAGGAAAGTTCAATGCAAATTGGGAAGGCCTCTTCAAAGTCAGAGAGAATCTTCAAAACGGCGCGTACCGCCTGGAACAGTTGAATGGCCAGGAAGTTCCCAAGACGTGGAACGCCAGTCATTTAAAAATGTATTTTAGCTGATATGTATCATAGGTGTACTCTTTCCTACCTTCAATCTTTTTTCCCAAGGGTTTTTTATTGAACAAGGTTTTAACGAGGCACCACACTTAATGAAATCAGACTTGCCAGCTATATATGAATTCACCAAAGTGAATCCTTGCTAAGAGTACGAAACGAAACCTCTTGGCCAAGGAAGAATTCACCAGTGAATCCCACCGAAAGTAAGAAAGAAAACCTCTCGGCCAAGGAAGAATTCACCAAAGTGAATCCCTGTCGAGAGTAAGAAAGAAAACCTCTCGGCCAAGAAAGAATTCACCAAAGTGAATCCCTGTCGAGAGTACGAAAGAAAACCTCTCAGCCAAGGAATAATTCACCAAAGTGAATCCCTGTCGAGAGTACGAAACGAAACCTCTCAGCCAAGGAAGAATTCAACAGTGAATCCATGCCGAGAGTAAGAAAGAAAACCTCTCGCCTAAGGAAGAATTCACCAAAGTGAATCCCCACCGAGAGTACGAAAGAAAAACCTCTCGGCCAAAGAAGAATTCACTAAAGTGAATCCCCGCCGAGAGTGCGAAAGAAAACCTCTCAGCCAAGGAAGAATTCACCAAAGTGAATCCCTGCCGAGAGTACAAAACAAAACCTCTTGGCCCAAACACCGCCGAGAGCAATCAAATGTAAGCAACAATGAACATATGTACACTACCAAGAGATCAAGAGAAAAAGAACGAAAAATAGTACTGAAAATTAAAATAACTTGTCATTCAAGTGACATCCAAAATAACCGGCAAGCCGTATTGTCTACACAAAAAGGGGTCACATGTTTACAAGAACCAAAAAGTCAATCACATGACCCATACATAAAAAAACTAGCTATTAGACTCTATGTGCTCGACCTCAAAAGCTGTTGGGGGAGCCGGGACCTCTACTTGAGTAAAGCTCGGAATCTGGTCTATCGGCATGAGCTGACCCTCATAGAAGTCCTTATCGACATCAAATTTCCCTTCGTCCAAGGGAACATTGTAGAAGAAAGCCGCTTGTTGGAGAGCCTTCTTAAAGTCGAGCTCGTGTTCTTCTATAACGCTATCTTCGGCTACCTCTAGCTTCTTCAACAACTTATATATTTTCTCTTTGGACCTATGGTTGGTCAATGCCATATCCGAGATGCTCTCCTTTAGGTCCCGTATCTCTTCATCCGCCTTGTCGGCGACCTCTCTCTCTGTCTTCTCAGCCAACTCACACCTTTCCCTCCACTTCTTCATCTCGGCCTCCAAGCCTTGATTTCGAGCCGAGAGGTTGGTGTTCTCGATTAATGCCGATTGCAGCTTGGAAGTCGACTCATCCAATTTCACTCGGAGACCTTCCACTTCGGCAATATTCTTATCCCTTTTCATTAAGTTCGATGTCATTCGCTTGTCGAGGACGAGAGTCCGAGAGCACAACTCCATAAACGTGTCGTGCATTTGGGAAGGGCGCACCGAGAGGTACGCGTCTTGATGATAAGGGTTCAGCTTGACGGTGACCTTCTCGGCCACGTTGAGCTTATGACCAAGGAAGTCGGGGTCACTTGAACTCGACCCGCCGGCCACTCGACCTCTTTTGGGAGACTTCCCCGAGGAAGAACGATCCCCGTGACGCCGAGAGGATTTGCCACGATCTTTCCCATGATCCTCCTTCCTCTTCTTTGGGTTGGGAGGACGATTGGTTTCAGCAGCAGGCACCGTGGTGAGGGGAATAGCGGCCTCGGCAATCGGCATTGCCGATCCTCCCGACACATCTCCTCCCTCGGCCTTTCGTGCTTGCCTTTTCAAACGCAGTTCCCAAAAGTAATCTTTCTTCCCACCTGGCGGTACCAAGCCTGCAATTATAGCTGAACGAGATAAAAGAATAAGTTAGTCATAATGAAACGAACGCTGAGACGAGTAAAAACACATACCGTCCACATCAGCACATTTATCAGACGACAAGTAGGCACGAACGAGAGGCCGGGTCAGAATCTTGCGTGGAAGTGGGTCCAATATCGACAACACTTCTAGGTCGTCATTGGTCATCAGAGACCTCGACCATACATTGAAGCGCGTTGGATCCTTCGTCCAATAGAATGGGAACCTAGGAGTCTCGCCGTCAAAGAAGAACGGTCGACCTTCCTCCTCGACGACAACCTTAAAGAAACTACCTTTAAAGTTCTTATAAGAAGTCGTGTAAGGAGCAAAGAGGCTATTCTTCGCTTGACCAACCAAAGACATCCACCCTATTCGGTCACCCGGCCTCGTACCAAAAAAGTGTAAAAAGGACATGGCGGTTGCCTTGACTCCTAACACCTCACAACAATCGAAAGGCCTGGAGCGAAGCCCAGCTATTCAGATGCAGTTGCGAAGGTGCTACGTTCAAGATGCAAAACACTTCCATGGTGAAGTTATCAAAAGGAAAGCAGACATCAATGTCCGAAATCAAACATGAGTAAAAATAAAATAAATCTTTACGCTATTTCCCTATACCCAAACAAACGGTCTCGAACTCTCGACACCTACGAAGTGCGAAAGAACCATTAGGCACACCTTCTAACACAATATCTACACTCTCCACAAAATCTTTGAGCATGGAAACCTTTGTGAACTCCGAAAACACCTCATGAACTTTCTCATTGACCCACAAATACTCGGCCTCTCGGGTTTCTTCACCCTCATACCCACTCGACTAAGACACCGCAGGTTCCGTATGCTCTCGGCTCAGAGGACCGGCTACATGAGAAGAACCTTCCACATTCTCGGCATCACTAGAAACGACATTTGTGGCCAATGACCCCCTATTGCTCGCACCCTCAGACACAGACGAAAATAAGCTAGTAACCGAAAGAAAATACATTGTTACCTCCGAAAGACTTTTCACTTGATAAGTCAAGATAGCAAGAACCAATAACTCGACCCTCGAGCTTTCAGAGCTAGCTCACGGATCACACAGAAGAAAATGCCACACTACCACCACTATTTATAGGTAACGAAAAAGCAGAAGGTGAACCGTCACAGCTATCCCCCATCGTTAGATCAACTCCTAATTAACGGTTCAGATCATGCAAGATTCCACCCCTTACATTGTGCTACGTTCACGCGCCTCGAGAACAGTGACCATTCCTCACTCGCCCTCTCGGACATATGGCACACAACATGGGAAGTCGCTAAGCTACTCACTCACATTAGCTACCGGCTACGCGACCTGTCGGCCACAAAAATCTTTTGGAGGCAACACTGCAGGTTCATCAGACTCTACATTACGTTGACTGCATTCGAGTCTGGGGGGCATATGTACTACCGGATGGCTGGATAGCTGACTAGCCGACAAGAATTACAGCCAGACACGTAATTAGACGAGAATAAACGAGATTAAACGTAAAACATGATTAAGGGGCAATTGGGCCTCCAACTGGACTTAAAAGCAGACCCATAACAGTCAAAACTCATCTATAGTAGTATAAATAGAGGGAGAGACACAACACTCGAGGTAACTATTCACTCCCTACTCCTTTGATACCTAGCTCTCGGACTGACTTGATCGTCAGAGTGTCTTCGCAAGTACTCCCATAGTGTCCAAATCAAAGATCCAGCCGAAAGAAGCCTAACCGTGAGACCAGAAAGACGAGAAGGTTGCAACAACAAGAAGTGTTCTGTAGGGTTCTAGTCTTGTTCTCTCATATTTTTTTTTTATCTTGTGTGTTCATACCATTTAACTTAACTGTTCCTTAATTTAAACCTCTAAGTCACCTTTTAAATGAAGATGAGAGTAGAATATAAAGTTAAACTGATTTTTATCTAAACAACAATACATCTTTAGGCAAGAAGTTTTCAATTTTTTTTTTCCTTTTAAACTCCTCTTTCTCTTAAAAAATACTTTTTTCTTTATGTTAAGATACAAAGTTCAAATTCAATTACTTCATTCAATCTTTCAACAGTATCTCTGATGGATAATCTAATAATTTGAAGCAAACTAGATTTGACATAATTCATGACTCAAAAGAATTTAGAAAAAATAATAATTACAATTTTAATAAAACTAAAAGATAAATATTATTTTATTAAAATATATATACATGTTAAAATTTATGTTTAAATAATTATATTTAAAAATTAAAATTAATTTGATGTAACTTATTTTTTTTAAATATTTTATGTACTTTTTTAAATTTAGAATTATCTTAATTTTTTTTCTTCAAAAGATATGATCAAAATAACTCAATAATATATTAGTGTGATATAAAATTAGATCATACAAGTTTTTCATCTATTTTAAAAGATGGGTTGAATCAGACTTGACCTATTTATCAGTTACATAAAAAAACAAATTAACAAAATTCATATATATTCCCATTTTTGTTACTAATTATTGATTGAAATATATGAATAAAGTGAAAGAATAAATAATAAAAAGTATTCTTCAATTAATTATATATATATATATATATTTCAGTTTTATTGTTTTTTATTCTATAAATTAAAATTCAAAATTATGGATTGAAAAAATATACAACATTTCTTTTGATACAAGTTTTTCTTGAAACAATATTATGATAATTCTTTTTATAAATGAAACATTTGGTGTCGTGCAATTCTATTGTGAGAAAAGTAAAATTTCTGATTAAAAATATATATAAAAAAATTAATGTTAACCTAATTTTTTTACTAATGCATGTTATAATACAAGTTTTACAATGAAAGTAAATTGACACACATATATATTAGTCACATTTACCAGTTTAAAACTAATTTTATTAAAAGCAGAGATCTAATTAGCCTAATCTTACATGTTTCATTAATTTAATGAATTAACAGTGGAAGAAGAGTTATTCTATAAGTATATGATACATGAGTTATTAGAGACTTATGTTGTTTGTACAAAATTGTACTAGGTTTTGATTTTTATAAAATTAATTTTGAAATGTTAATTTAATTAATATATGTGATCAAATTAATTTTAATGATAAAGGTTGATTTAAATATGTATAACATTAAAATAATTACTTTAAAATATAT
>Ga0123342_1006984_pt1 | contig 15256 bp, 19 predicted proteins | sample Turbeawhitnodule_FD_89960 | JGI IMG/M metagenome (GOLD analysis project Ga0123342, IMG submission 89960) | Root nodule microbial communities of legume samples collected from Mexico - Turtle bean Mexico white nodule | ecosystem: Host-associated > Plants > Roots > Nodule | place: Mexico: Nepantla... | reverse complement strand
GATTATAAAATCCTAATAAAATCCTAACTAATTAAATAAATGATAAAATCCTAATAAAATCTTAACTAATTAAATAAGTGATAAAATCCTGATAAAATCCTAATAAAATCCTGATAAAATCCTGATAAAATCCTAATAAAATCCTGATAAAATCCTAATACTTTAGAATATAACACACTTCCTCTTCTAGGAGCTTGACTTGAGCCACCTTCAGTTGAAAGGCAGTGTTGGTGTTGTTGATCTGAGAGTTAGAGATGGTGACTTGATGGTGGATGATAGTGAAGTAAATGTCTGGAACAACATCAATGCTGCAATATTCAACAACAACAATGGTGATGGAAGTGTCAGCAATGATAAGAGAGCTGTTGAGAGTTGTTTGGTTTTGTTTTGATTTGCAAATGGGAATCATGGGGGAAAGGATCATCCTTATGAGTTGGGTATTTTTTTTTTCATGTCGGGATTTTTTAGCTTGAACCCTAGCTTTTCAAAGGATCAATGACGTGCACAATCTGCCAATTTCATGAGCAACTGCATGATGCCACTACGATCTATGCATCTCCCGATGTATGTGCCGCGTGCATCAACTTGCTGTGTCTTCCTTACTCAAGGAATCATGAGTAGGATTTTGACAACATTGATGTCAACAACAAGCAATCTTATTTTAAAAAAAGGGAAATTTTGAATAATTCTAGAAGATCTGGCTGCTTCCTTGCATGAATATTTGTTTGCTATTTCTATATTTTCCTTGAAAAATTTACTTATTTATTAGGGGATTAAATAGACTAGGTGAATTATAGGAACATAGGAACATTACTGAATTCTGGATCCATGCTGGCTCTGCATCTTTTAATTTTGCAATGGGAAAAAAGAAGTGAATGAAAGCAGTTGAGGTGCATGATCAAAACTGTCAAGTTGTTTTTCCCTTTCATTATGCAACTTGGGATTCATGTAGAGCATTGTAAAAATGTCCCTTGCTACGCACTAGAGGAATTTCATTTTCAATGAAGTTGAGAATTTCAAGAAACCTTGTTAATATTTCATGTTAAAATTTTGATAGGCTAAGTAAATAAGCATAAATTTTAAGGCTGCTTTCAATGTAGTGGCATTCCTAAAGTTTCCTTGTCCTATCATCATTTGCTTTCCTAATTAATTAAATATTAATAAGTTCTTGTAATGCATCCCTGCTAATTTCAATATGCTGTTTATATTTAATCTATTATTTGCAAATTTGGATGAACTTTATTTCTGTCATTCTCTCTCTCTCAAACTATCTTCCCTTGTGATTATGTTGCGACTTATACATGCACATTTTTTTAATCCTCCCACCTCAACATTGCATAAATCTTTTGTAGCTGAGATTTGGAATCACCAACCATCTTAGAGTTAATATTTGAATGCTTATCTGCAGAGCGTGCCATCTCAATACAGAGGTACAGGTCGCGGGGGTCGTAGACCATTTAGAGGCTATGGTCGTGACCGATTCAATCACCATCGTGGTAGGGGACGTGGTAGGGGACGTGGCAGGGGTCATGGTAGCCAGATCTCATCTCATTCTTCTGAAGCCACAATTGCTAATGTTGCAGATGTGCCTGCTGCTGATGGGTGCACTTCAGTGATGCAACCATCATCAGTCTGTGTGCAATCATCATTACCAAATCCCACACAAGTTCCATCCGCACTGTTGCAAGCACAACAACGTAAGTTATGGTGTGAAATTTGTATAGCCGAGTGCAATACTCCCGAAATGTTGGAGCAACACAAAAATGGAAAGCGGCATAGGAAGAACTTGATTGTACATGAAGAACTACAAAGACTCAAAGCTCTAAATGGACAACAGAGTGGAAATATTTCTACTTCTGAATCAAATTTAACAATCCAACATGAGAAAGCTCAAGAATCTGAGATAAAAGGATTACCTTTCGAAGTTGCTGGTTCTGAAGCTACAATTGATAACCACAATGATGAAACAGAGGTTCAGAATAATGTAGAAGGGGTTTCCGAAGTTCAAAATGAAGAGCCTCAAGAGGAACCTAGAGAAAACTCTTTCATACAAGGATGTGGATTCAAGCGTACGATGAGCCTAGGTAGAGGAGGTAAATACATGCGGAGTGATGATGGGTCAAGAAAACTGGTGGAACCTCCAAAGTCTAAGCATAAGCAGGTTACATCTCTTATATGCGAGTTGTGCAATGTTAAATGTGATTCCCTAATTGTCTACAATAGTCACTTGACGGGGAAAAAGCACATGTCAAATTTCAAGCGTGTCCATGGCTACCAGCCTTTGAATGGAGAAGCAGGGAGCAAACCGCTTCACTCTCCTGGTATTAATTCTCTGCCAAATGCAAATAATTTTCCGGTCTCACAAGGTGCAAGTGTCCCACTAGGCATTAGTGATCCACGGAACCTTCTGGCTCATCTCCTTGTGACTGTGCTATCCAATGTCCAAGTACCATCAACAGCACCACTGTCAGGTCCTGTGGCTGATCAGATACAAGCACCAACATTCATGGCAGGATCAAGTCATCAACCAACATCTCAAAATTTGACAGAGACTCTAGTGTCAGAGTCCATGGCATATTCTGAGATTGAAAATCATGCTGGGAAAACAAAAGATCAGATGCCATCTGTCATATTGCAGCTGGATGAGACTGCAGGTTCATGTAGTAATGCCAATACTGAAACTGTTGGTGGAAGTTCTGCAAAGGAAGAAACGGTGGTGAAACTTCCCCAGGATAGTGCAGTTATAACACCTGCAGAAAACCCAGTTGCAACAAATAAACAAATACCTTCGTAATGTGCAAGCTCCAACATCATAGACATTTAGTAAGCCCATAGAAGATGTGATCATTTTTTTTTTCTTTCTTCGTTAATTTCATTTTTCAGTACTTCATGTGATTAAAAGTTTAATATTTTAACACTTTGAACTAACATAAGGGGGATTCCCACACTTAGCTTTATAATATGATCTTTGAGTTACAATTTGAACATATTGCCCCTAATCTGTACTTCTCAGAAATGCTGTATGAATTGCTGTTGAAGATGCTGGGATACATGCCAGAAATCCATCGTTGTGCTGCAACACCATCTGATGTGACCAATGACTGTCTACATGTACGACAAACTAAAGAAGTAGCTGCAACATCGTATCTATTTATCAATGTTCAATAGAGGCCATGAGAGTTGGATTAGATGGCAAAATTGACGCAAAAACTTTTACTGTGCCTACTTTTAAATTTTAGCTAGTGAAAATTGTTTGGCAAACTTTTGTTGTAGTGTCAAGATTGTAAATGAAAATGTTGCTTGTGTACAAGCTTCTTACACGCTCCTTTCTGAAGCCAAAATATTGGCATACTACAAGACATAAAGCATCCGGGTACTGATTAATCTCTGCCTCCGCGATTTTTGAGTATTAATCATGCAAGCAAGAAATTTCATTCCCAATTTTCGAAATTTGACGACTTTTATGATGACAGCTAGCTCAAAATAATATTTATTATTTGAAACATTAAGGTTACCCGAATATGAGATATTCAGAAATATATTTATAATTGTATACATTTTATGATCCTAACAATTCAAAGATTAGATTATATATATATAACAATTGATTATAACTTATTGAATAATAAGTATTCACTAATCAACTATATCTCTTTATCTTATCTTTTGGATATTTCAGTCTAGACTCTAAAACTTATAAATACGAATTGATTTTACCGAAAGTACTCATTCAATTCTCTCACCTAATACTTTTCATATTTTATAATTTTTCTTTGACTTGAATGTTGATTTTTTTTGGCAGATGGATCTTTTTTCAGTTTTCATCAACAACTCGGTGATCAATATTTAGAGGTTCAAGCTTGGCTTTCAAGGGATATTACTCTTTCCACCTTGGGAGAGTCACCCTCATTTCAGGTAAAAACATTTGGTGTCCACTATGTGGGCTTGGGTAAAACTATTCTTAGACCATACGTCTTGTGGTACTTACCAAAAGTAGAAATGTCATATCATCTTCATCAAAACTTGATATGGACCTTTCAATCGTCAAGGCCCTAAAAGAAAACATGGAGAGTTTCTTTAAAAAGAATGTGAGCCTCCAAAACACAATAGATGGCATGCAAGTCGAATTTGACAAAAACTTGGAGCTCATATGACACCAACATCGTGAGTTGTAAGCTTTCCATGAGTAACTCACAATACTTAACCTTGACCAAAATACACACTGATATGAGAAAAATCTACAGGACAAAACCCAACACACCTAGTAAGTAATTGAGTCCTGTCCAACCTTAACAAAAAAACAACTTTACCAAGGATGGCGATGACTAGTGCATGATACCCGAACTAAAAGGGTAGCACACCGAACTAACAACATGCAACGACTTCTCAATCGGGCTCAAGGGTCATTATCAAAAAAGGAATCAAGGGCACGTGATCGACAACAACATTTTAAGGTTCTTCTAATGCCACTACTAAATGAGACAATGAAAGCAAACCTTGCTAGTTTCCATCCTTTTACTCCAAAAGTCACGAAGGTACAACTTCCTAAAAAGGGGAAGTGGCCTTCTATTGAAAAATATGATGCATCGTCGGACCCAAAGGAACACATCAAGGCATACCTTCTTTTTTGTCATCATATCAAGGTATAATTGACCCAACCGAACCTTTTCTTTAAAAACCTAGGAGTACATTGCAGACCTTTCCCATTTACTCTCAAGGGATAAACCTTGGAATGGTATTATTCCCTTCCCAAAAATTTGATAGATTCATTTGACACTTTCTATGCAAGGTTCTCAGCTCAATTGTAGTCTCAAACTCATGGTAGCAACCTTAGCCTCCTTACATAACATTGTACAAAGGGATACTAAGTTACTTTGACAATACATGACTCGATTTGCTAGAAATCCCTCGATATTCTTGACCTACATTTGGTGGTGGCCATGTGCACGCTCATGATAAAACTCCATTAGGAAATATTCTTGGTAGGTTATATTGATAAGTGTAATATTTTAGTAATATTTCACATTAAAATACAAGCACTTATGGATATTAATTCATAAAATAATTATAATATAACCCCTAATATATGAATATAAACATTTTACATATTTTGTTATTATAATTTGAATAAAAACAATTTATTCTCAAATTTTTGTTAGTTACAAGATTATAGGATTCTAAGGAAGAATGGAGATGAAAGGGCAAAAGGAGAATAAACAATGATAAAAAAAGGGAAAGTTGGAACACTCCAGCACTCGTCCAATTTAGAAGCTCCAGAGGATCTGGCCTAAGCGAGCCTAATCACGCCCAGGGGAGAACTCACTTAGCTCAAACCCAACTAGGTTAAATGTGAGGCGTGAGGCACAACCCTAGACATCAATAGGGAGAATAAGAGGTGATGAAAAACCCTAGAGGAGGCAATCGTCAAGGAGAAACATCCTAGATCTTCTTTTCTTGCTTTCCATGCTTGTAATGACCAACATGAGTGGCTAATTCTGTCAAGCATTAAACTCAAAGTCGTCATCAGTTTTATTTTGAAACTTGAATAGTCAATAATTATTAGCTTTAATTCTAATTTTGAATGTCATATATACTATGATTTTAAATATAATTTACAATATAGCTTTCATGAGAGACAATATAGAATTTGAGAAGTCTATTTTGAGACTATTTAGAGATATTGTATTCTCATTTGAAAAGTAGCAGTGAAATAAAATTTATATTCTTTGTTCACAAATTGATATCAAAGCTATGACCAATATAACCAATATTTTTTCCTTGCCTCGATTAACAAAGATGACCAATTATGACAATTGGAGCATCCAAATGAAAGACCTTCTAGGATCTCAAGATTTTTGGGAGGTGGTTCAACAAGGTTTTGAAGAACCAGAAAATACCATTGGTTACTCGACTAATACAATCCAAGTAGCCAAGAAGATGACCAAGGACTCAAAAGACAATTCACACTGTGAACAATCATCTCAACAATCAAGTCAAGGACCTACCAAATATCAGACGGGCCTCACTAGAAGAAGAACTTGGCATATATCGGAACATCAATTGTTCTTTCATCTGGTCTTCTTAAAAGACAAAAACATGTTTATAAATAATTTGGGCTCACTTTTGCGGTCCGAAACACAAAATAGGGTTTTTAACCTACTCTCTAGAAGTTATGCCTAAAGGTGCGGTTTTGACTATGGTCAACACCCTCGACAACCCCTCTCCCTTGCCATTTCTACCCTTCACCCATCTTGCCCACCAAGACACCCCTTCCTATAAATAAGTTGTCTTGACTCATGTATTTTCACCTAGATTTTGAATATAGTAAAGAAACTCTACTTGAGTGATTAGTGAGTTTTTTCTCCTAAATGTTTTGGGTCTTAGTTTGAGTGTGTGAGCATTTCAAGTGGCAACTCTTCCTCACTTATCTTGGAGTTTCCCACCCTTCAAGTGGCATGTTCATCTTTCCTAATCTCCATAAGCTTTCTTCATCTCATCTTTTCCATTCCTTTCCTTTTCTTCTTTTACTTTCTTCATTATGTTCTTGTTTGTATCTTTGTCCATTCGGTCATCTTCTTCATTCCTTGCTTCATTTTATGCTCTTTAATTTCCATCCTTGCATCATCCACGCCATCTTAATTGTCTTTTCCTCTTTTCCCTTCTAAAGTGAACCTTCATACTTACTTAACCACTTGGAAAAGTTCGTGTCCAGTGGGAATCTTCTTAGGGTTCTCACCTTAAATTGCTAAATCAAAATTCATAAACAATAACAACCAATTAAAATGTACAATCCTAAAATCAACTCACTTCATGTGGTATTCAGAGCATGGTTATTTGGTGCTTATTTGCTTTGAGTTGATTTCGGCAATTTATATTCTAGGACATTTAAATTCTTGCTTTTACCTTCAAGCAATTTCATTTCCGCCTGTAAATTCTTTGTCATCTACAATTTCACAATTTTATTCATTAAGCACTTTAAATTTCGCTTTTGAATTTTATTTTGTGACAAATATTTTTTTCCTTACATATTTTGCTTGAGTGTTTTGTTCTTAGTGTTCTAAGAGTCTTTCTACTTATTTTGATTTTAACTGTGAAAAACTAAAAAAGTTTTGGAAGTTGTGAGAGTAGTGGTTGATTTAATTTCAAACATAGAATGCAAGTGTTCATATGATTTGAATCCAAAACCAACATCTTTTCCGGAAAAGTGAAAAGTGGAATGACAACAAAAATATGCATGCAAAAAGAATATGGAACTTTTGAATCCATAAAACAAAGAAAAAAAAAGCGTTTTGAGAAACGTTCACATTTCAACTTTCACTTTGAAAATTACTAAAGAGAATTCTAAGTATATGAAAGTTGTGTTCAAACTTGTGTAATTTAATCCTTCTTACTTTCACAATTTCTAAAATCATGCAAACCTTCATAATTAAAGTTTAAGTAAGTTTTCTTTGAGTTTTTTTAGTGCTGTTCTTGCTGGTCTTGTTAAAGTTTTGTCTTCATCTTATTTCCAATTTGCTTTAGCCTTCTTGCTTTTAATCTTTTCTTGATGGTCTTTCAAATTTTCTTAAGTTTTGTTGTGGGGATCTTGAGTAAGCAAGTGTAAGAGCTTTGTCATCTTTCACTTGAAGTGCTTGCTACCAAATGTTGACCTTTGTGTTTTGAGTGCAAATATTTCTTGAGTGCCTTGCAATTCTTCCCTCCTTTACTATAATTGCCGACTGGCACAAGTAAGGAGTGGATAAAATTGTTGATTTTTTCACTAATTGTTTGTTTCCTTTTTGGTGCAAATCATGACACATTTGTCTTGGGGAGAATCTTCAAAGCCACAATCTTCTCAAAAGACGTTTCTTTTGGGAGAACTTGCGGAAACCAAGAGGACTTTGGCCCAAAAAGAAGAAGACATGAGGCAATTAGTGGAGAGGTTGCAAAGAATAGAAGCGACTCAAGAAAGACAACCTAGAGGAAGGAGATGGGAACCAAGAAGAGCCTCTAGAAGTTACACGCACTAAAGGAGTCAAAAAGAAGACAAAGATTGGAGAGTGCATAACTTTGAAGAGAGGTGCCATCAACACCCACGATCAAAGCCTTCTTTCCCTTCTCTTAAATTGCCTAGTTTTAATGGGGAAGGTGATCCCAATGTGTATTTAGGATGGGAAGCTAAAGTAGAACAATTTTTTAATGTGTATGAGGTTCAATAGGACCAAAAGGTTAAGTTAACTTCTTTAGAGTTTTTAGATTATGCCATGCAGTGGTAGTATCAAACTGTAATGGACATTGGTTTGAACAAGAGATCAGTCGTGGTCTCTTGGTATGATTTAAAGGCATGCATTCGTGCGAGGTTTGTTCCTCCTCATTATAGGAAGGAACTCTTGTTGAAGCTCCAACGAATTCAACAAGGACCTAGGGGTGTAGATGAATATTTTAAAGACTTAGAAACTACTTTGACCAAAATTAATATGATGACAGTGAGGACTTAAAGATAGCTAGCCATCAAGGTAGAATCACAACTTTTGAAGAAAACCAATTTCAAAAATACTAATAATGATGGCTTCTACAAATCTTCACGAAAGGATAAAAACAAAATTTCTTCAAAAACTTTTCCTTCCAATTTTCAAAAGAAACCACTTCTAACCATAGAGTTTCTAAACCTTCTACCTCTACACCTAAGTCACCCACCAAGACTTCAAACACAAAATGTTTTAAATGTCTAGGTTTTGGGCACATAGCTGCAAATGGTGCATCCAAAAGAACCATGATGGTAAAAGGGTAGGGGGGGTTGTTGTGAGTGACCATAGTTCCCAAGCCTTATGGTCTAGTTCCTCTACCTCTTCAAGAAGCCAAAGAAAGGATGAATATGATTTGCCTTGTGAAGGTGATTTGTTCGTAGTAAGGCGTATGCTTGGACACATTCAAAAAACCTTTTGTTGAGATTCAAAGGGAAAATATTTTTCATACAAGGTGTCTTATTAATGACAAATTATGTTCATTAATTGTAGATGAGGGTAGTTGCACCAATGTGGCAAGTACAAAAGTGGTGGAAAAGCTTGGATTATCCACCATCTCTCATGCAAAGCCCTAAAGCTCCAAGGACTTAGTGAAGAGAGATAAATAGTTGTTAATAAACAAGTCCTAATAGCCTTCTCAACTAGAAAACATAAAGATGAGGTCTTGTGTGATGTTATGCCAATGGAAGCTACCCACATTCTATTAGGAAGGCCATGACAATTTGATAGAAAAGTTTTACATGATGACTTTACTACTAAAATATCTTTTACCTTTCAAGGGCATAAGATCATTTTGAAACCTCAATCTCCAAAAAAGGTAAATTAAGATCAAATAAAAATGAAAACAAAAAAAGAAAATGAAAAAGTTAAATAAAGAAAAGATAAATCGGGTAACAATACCTCACCTAACACTGCAAAAACAATCATGTTGACCCGTACCGAAATGCAAACTTCACATCCAAGGTGTTCTTCTTCCTTATCTTTTTCATTACCTAATAAATCTAAATACTTGACATCTTGGACAAAGAAGTTTTGGGATGCAATTCAAACACCTCCTAAAGATTCTCACCTTCTAAGAGGATTATCTTCAAAAAGTCATTTCATCCCAAAACATTCTTTCCAAAAATGGCTTTGTTCCTGCCAGTTGACTCGAGGGCCTTCGTACGTCCCACGTTCCCCATGCCCGATTCTCTGTGCCTTCGTTCGTGCCTTTCTCTCTATCAAACACATGAAATCACAAAGACAAGGGACGCCCTAGAGGCCGTTTGCACTCCGACGCTCAAGTCAGTATAGGGCTAGGAAACACCAAAACTGTTAAGCGTAAAAGCTCTGTGTAAACTGTGTGTGTGAAGCGACGCAAATGAATAGCGTACCTTACTAGGTTTGTTATTGCCCTTTATATAGTCCCGAGTTTCCACTGTTTCCATTACCCAAAATAGGCTTTCTGAGGGTGGGCCCTAACGCCGCTATTACCCACTCTTAGGGCAATCTAGCGCGTGAGGCTCCCTTACTGGAGTGCAACCTCTGACGGAATGACCACCTGGGTACCAACTTGTGCACCTAGTCTCTGGGGGCCATCTGTCTTGGGAGTGCCCTAACTGCTCACGTGCCATGCGTGCAGTTTCACCCCTGGAACGTGACTCTTACAGGTCGTCTCTTTTCCAGTGGCTTTTTATTTGTGTTACGCTTGGACGTGTCATCCACACCACACGTATAGACTCTCGTGACCTAGGCTTCTCCCTAACTGATAACTGGTGTGTGGTCTGGGATCCACCTCTCGTGGCCCAACTCTACTGTTCGAGTTACCGATGTCTGACCTCTCATCGGCCTCATGATATTGTCGAGGACACATCAGTACATTCTAGTGATTATCGTCTGACCACTCTTCAGCCCCTTGGCTCACGTGCCTCGCGAGACACTGGTCCACGCCACTCGCGGGACCCACCTTATGTGGGCCCTCTACCCCTGGGCCTCCGAGGACCTCCTTGCTGAGGCCTCTGCTCTCACTTCTAGTAAGGACATGATGAAACATAGGAAGGATGAGGCCGCTCACATGCTTCGTGTGTTTGGGCGAGAGTGCGATGCTTATGTATCTGTACTGCCCTGTGTTGCGGGCGAACCTGTGTGTGCTGAAGAACGCGCAAACAACGGGGAACCCTTCTTCTTTCTCTACGCCACCATCTTCAAATGGAACAAACTTCGTTTGCCGCTCACGGGGTTCGAGCGGGCTCTACTGACGGAGATCAACGTGGCCCTTGCACAACTGCATCCCAACAGCTAGGCCTTCGTGAGGGCGTTTGGCATCCTCTGTAACCACTTCGGGCACACTCCCTCTGTGGACGTCTTCTTCTACTTCTTCGAGGCCAAGAGTCCAGGGAAGAAGCTTTGGGTAAGCTTTAACAGGGTGGCAGGGAGAGTTCTCCTCACCCTGTTCCAACAGTCGTATAAGGGCTTCAAGGGGAAGTTCTTCAAAGTGTGTTGTAACGACTACGACCACACTCTTCTGGATGGCTTTCCACTCTACTGGGTGAAGAAGCTAGAGTTCAAGAATCCTAGGACTCTTGAGGAACTGACTCCTCAAGATCGTGAGCTCTGCCAGGTCTTCTAAAGCCTAGGGGTACTGTTCAACACTGCCCAACTGATTAAGCATGAGTTCAGCCCTTCTGATCTCAAGGGCTATATCGGTACTTGTCTCCATACCTTTCTCACCCCACTTTGCATGTTTTTGGTTAGCATGCATATCTCTTGCTTCTCATCACGTCTATTAGCATACTGCTATACTTGCGTATTCTGCCCCTCCGTGCTTATACGCTTACCCTTGTACTCTGTATTGCATTGCTGAGCTCTTGAATTCTGACCTTGGTGCAGGTATGGTGCTGAACGAGGAAAAGTGGGTGAGGCTTGCTAACGCCCTTGTTCGTCGCCCAGGAGCGTCTGGGGCCGCGGGTGTCTCTGCTTCTCCCACCCCCATCTCCGCAATCGTCGCGCCTTCCCCCACTCCGTCTGCCCCCATTGTCGCGGTGCCCCTTGCCGCTGTCCAGGCGTCTCCCGCTCCAACTCCCCTTGAGAAAGGCAAGGGAGTGGTGGAGATTGCGTCTAACAAGGATTCCGTCGAGGGGCCCGTCTTCAAGAGACGCAGGGCAATGGTAACTGTAACCTCCCATTCCACAACCGAGGGTCGCCCTTCCTCTTTCATGGAGCACCCCCCAAGCGCCTCCTCACCTCGCGGCCCACTTGCTATTGAAGGTGGCGGCGAGAGCGCCCCCGAGCATGGGCACACTCCACCTGCCCCTAAGCTCCCTGCTATTCTCCAGCATGCCCTTCAAGGTTTCCAGCGAGAGGCAACAGTGTAGGTGACCGAGGATGTGGCCAGGGAACGCTTGGGACTTGGCTTCGGGGGGCTCCTTTCCCAAGCTAATGCTTACATAGACAAGGCTGAGGCGCTGAGGGAGCAACTGGCCCTGGTGGAGGCGAAGGACAAAAAAGACTTGAATCTGGAGGAAGAAAAGAAGAAGGAAGAACTGGCCCAGCTGGTCCTGATCTTCACCAATCAGGAAACCGCCTTGGACCAAGAGATAAGCAGTCTCCGCCAGACTGAGAAAGAGATTAAGAAACGAATCTTTGACAAAGGTCAGTTGTACACTGATCTCGAATCAAAGGTCTTGCCCCTACGCACCAAGAGGGTGGAGTTGGAGAAAGAGATCGAGGTGGCTAAAGCCAAGATAGCCAAACTTGAAGAGAGAGCCACTAACCGGGAAGTGCAGCTTGGTCGCGTGGAGGCTGAGTTCACTCAACAAGCTAAAAACTTCAAGAAAGCCGAGGCCGAGCTGATCGAGGATGCTATCGATGCATATGTTGCGGGGTTCGAGGACGCCCTTGCTCAGGTTGCTTGCGTGTACCCTGAGATGGACGCCTCACCCTTTGCCACATCGAATTGTGTGATGGATGGGCAGATCGTGCCCAGGGTACTACCCTCATAAGTTGTATTTGGTCCCCCGACAAACAATTCTTCTTTATACATGAATGCCTCATTTTTTTTCAATTACCTGAGTTGTTTTCCTGTTTTAAATTGCTTTACCTTTCTCAACTTGACCTGCTCGAACTCCACACATAACTCGTTTGACCTCGATACGTCTGAATGTTGCTCTTTTATTCCATTTAACTTGTGTTCTTCGTTTCTGATCATTAACTGTTGTACCTCAGGCTGATGCTTCTAACAACGCCTTCGACAACGCTTGAGCCTTAGGTAGCACACTTTCCCGCCTCATCCTACCGTATACTTCGTTAGGTAGTGGGGGTTCTCACACTAACCTGAACTGACCTCGCCTTACTGTATACAGCCAAGGGAGGATTTAATTGTGAACTGGGCTGTTCATCCTTGGTGTTCTCACTCGAGGGGGGGAGGTGTTCTCTGCGAACCTACCTTTCCCACTCTCGAGACTTCTAACCTAAGAGACAACTTATAAATGACCTTATCTTCTCTCAAAGGCGGGAAAAGATTTATTTGGTGAACTGTTTCGTTCGACCTTGGCGCTCTCACTCGAAGGGGAGGTGTTCTCTGCGAACACACCTTTCTCGCTCTTGAGACCTCTAACATAAGGAAACAGTTTGTGTTTGACCTCGTCTTCGCTCAAAGGCAAAGGAGGATTTCAGTGAACTGTTTTGTTCGACCTCGGCGCTCTCACTCGGAGGGGAGGTGTTCTCTGCGAACACACCTTTCCTGCTCTCGAGACCTCTAACACAAGGGAACATTTCGTGTCTGACCTCGTCTTCGCTTAAAGGAAAAGGAGGATTTCTCTGGTGAACTGTTTCGTTCGACCTTAGCGTTCTCACTCGAGGGGGGAAGGTGTTCTCTACGAACATACCTTTCCCTCTCTCAAAACCTTTAACGTTAGGCGAACTAGTTCGAAACTGCATTGTACAACAATCGAGAAGATACTTCAATCGAATTTTATTGGGTGACCTCATTAAAAAACCCTAATAAGGGAAAAAGAGGGTCCCCTATAAACCGTTATGTACAACACTACAAATTTAGCTTAAATAAAACTTGAGATTGGCTGCATTCGATGTACGAGGAATCGCGCCTCCCTCCAGCGTCTCAAGTTTGTATGCCCCATTCCCAAGGGCCTCTGTCACCTCTGTCACTCTGAAAGGACCAATCCACTTGGGGGACAACTTGTTCTCTAGCTGATATAGGTGGGCCTTCCGCATCACCAGGTTGGCGACCTGGAACTGACGAGGTTTCAGCTTCGAGTCGTACTTGTACTCCACCATTCTCTTCAACGCTTCAGCTTTGATTCTCGCTTCCTCCCTTACTTCATCCAGTAGATCCAAGTTCACCTTTCTTTCTTCGTTGGACTCTTCAGCCACGAAGTTCAAGAAGTATGGCGAGCTCTCCTAGATCTCCACTAGAATCATCACGTCCGACCCATACTCCAAGCTGAAGGGTGTCTCTCTAGTGGTGGACTGGGCAGTGGTGTGGTAAGCCCACACAATTTTAGGAACCTCCTCTGCCCAGGTTCCTTTGGCCTTCTCAAGCCTTCTCTTTAAACCTCTGAGCAGAACTCTGTTGGCAGACTCGACCTGCCCATTTGTCTGGGGGTGCTCGACTGATGCAAACACCTACTTTATTCCAACCTCGGAGCATAGCTTACCCAACTGTTGGCTTGCAAACTGTGTGCCATTGTCAGACACCAAGCGCTTCGATACCCCGAAGCGACACACTATACTCTTCCACACGAAGTGTGTGATCTAGGCCACGGGCTCATCCTCGATCCACTTTGTGAAGTACTCTATGGCGACCACGAGGTACTTCATCTGTCTTATCGCCAAAATAAAGGGCCCCAGGATATCAATTCCCCACGTATGAAAAGGCCAAGGGCTGTAGATCGACCTGAGCTCTTCTGGCGGTGCCTTGTGCCAGTTAGCGTGTTGCTGACACTGCTTGCACTGCTGTGCGTACCTTGTGCAGTCTTCCATTATGGTTGACCAATAATATCCTGCACGAATGGTCTTCGACGCCAGGGCTCGACCTCCAATATGACTCCCGCATATCCCTTCGTGGAGCTCTGCCATTATACGTGTACACTGGCCACCACTCACACATACCAGGATTGGATGTGTGAACCCATGTCTGAACAGTTCTCCATCTATGAGGGTATACTTGGCGGAGTTTTTCTTGATTCTCCTGGATTCTGTGGGTTCCGGCGGGAGTATCCCATCAGCCAAGTAGCACTTGTAGGGCGTCATCCAGGTGTCTCCTCCTTCGACCAGGCAGATTCCACCCCTAGGACTGGATACAAGCTTACCTTAGGACTCTGCAGTGTTTCCTGAGTCAATGATCGATGACTCCTCGTCCCTCCTCTTGTCGTGCTGACCTAATGGACCCCACCCAGTTATCTGCGGTGAATGTTCAAGGTGTCTTTAGGGTTTCTTGTATGACCGTCCTCTGCCTGCCCCCCTTTCCTGAATTGGCGAGCTTAGCTAGCAAGTCAGCTCGAATGACCCCTTTAGAATCTGGACATACCCTAGGTAGGCAGCCATCTGAGGGTCCTTGGCCTAGTATTCACCGGTCACCTGACCTGATGTGATTCCACTAGCACAATTAGAATGATTCTTGACATTCTTAAGAATCATCTTGAGTTGGTTATGAGATAGGCACTTTATCATAGAATTGGATCAAGGTTCTATGAACAAGAACTCACCAAAACTAGTGCCAAAACACAAACTCATATGGAAGTTCCAATTATTGT
>Ga0123342_1006983_pt1 | contig 15257 bp, 12 predicted proteins | sample Turbeawhitnodule_FD_89960 | JGI IMG/M metagenome (GOLD analysis project Ga0123342, IMG submission 89960) | Root nodule microbial communities of legume samples collected from Mexico - Turtle bean Mexico white nodule | ecosystem: Host-associated > Plants > Roots > Nodule | place: Mexico: Nepantla... | reverse complement strand
ATGATAGGTACAACCTGAATCCAATATCCACTCATCTGGATACGATGATGCTGAAAGCGAGACAATTAAAGAGATATCTGATTCCACATCATTTTTGCATTCTGCAACATTTGCATCTTGCGGGGCCTTCCCTTTCTTCTGCAGTTTTGGACAGTCTTTCTTCCAGTGTCCTTTCTCATGACAGAAAGCACACTCATCTTTGGCAACGGCTCGACCTTTAGACTTAGACCTCCCTTTTCTGCCCTTTGTTTGGCTTTGCTGACGACCTCTTGCCACCAATGCTTATTCTGATGTCGTTGATTTGGTTTTCATCTTATCCCGTGAAGAAGCGTAGTCTCCAAATGTTCAAATTCATCAGGAAGAGAAGATAACAACATCAAAGCCAAATCCTCATCCTCAAACTTCACATCTAAATTCAACAGGTCTGCTACTAATTGATTAAACATAATGATGTGTGCATTCATAGTAGTACCTTGTTGGTAGTCAAATCGAAACAACCTTTTCTTCATCAGGAGCTTGTTCTGACCACTCTTCTTTAGAAACTTGTCCTCCAATGCCTTCCACAGTTTGTGTGCAGAAGTCTCTTTTTTTACAGCATACTTCTGCTCTCTGGACACGCAGGATCGAATAGTTCCGCATGCCAACCGGTTGATGATGCTTCAGTCTTTCTCCTCTACCTCTTCTGGTTTCTCTCCTTCAATAGCAATATCAAGACCCTGTTGAAAAAGAGAGTCCAAGACCTCTCCTTGCCACATACCTAAATGTCCAGTGCCATCAAATATTTCCACCGCCAATTTCAAAGTGGACACCGGGAACCTCGACCATGATGACGAGGAGCCCGACACTCTGGATACATCCTTTGCTTCTTCTTCTTATTTGCCATTACAAACTCAAAATATAGTATTCAATATTACAAATAATTTCAAACAACCCAAGGGCGAACCTTCGGCTCTTGATACCACTTGTTGGAAAAAACGGGTAACTTCCCCACTAAAACAGAACCCTAACAGAGCTACCCAACAAATAATATTGAATAAACAGAGTGGGAATAATAAAAAAGATAAAGAGGAAAAAACACACCAGAAAATTGTTAACGGAGTTTGACCAATTTAGCCTAATCTCCGAGCACAGCAAAAACAACTCACTTTTATTATTATGGGAGAAGATATTACAAATTGGAATATATAACCGTAAAGGATGAAAGTTTAATTTATAACCCTGAAACCTCTTTCCTAAACAATGAACCCACCGATGTGAAATTTGACATTAAGCCAAAATCAATATATATATATATATATATATATATTTTGTGTTAAACTTAACTCCGAGACGTGAAGTGTCTTTTATTTTATTTTTGCCAAACTCACAGTAGAGCAGTGAAGGTACCCTAAGAAAATTAGAGCGTATTCTATCTTTTCCAAAGAAGATTCTGAAACATAGGTGTGGTCGTTTTCTCCCTCTGGGTTTAATGCTGAATTGGAGATTCTCATAATGCAGTTAATAATGGTGCCCTACTTGGCCGGCATAATCTTCTTTCTCTCACTGTGAATTCCACCCAATGTTGCACCACCATATTTCCATCGAAAAATCTTTTATCTCTTTTGTCCCTTTGCCAAATTTCAACTTGCACGCGAGGAATTGGGGAACATCTTCAACTTGCCCAACCTTAATTAACATTCGTTGTGATAACAACGTAAAGGTTCCAAGTCCCATTTACAATTATTTGGCCTTTGAATCATACGAAACCATATCCTTCTTCTCACACTCATGTTAGATGAAGTTAAGAGCGATGCATGAAATGAAAAGTGGTGTATAGGGTGATTATGTTTCCTAAGGGCTGTCACGAATCCTAAAAGTTTGCTGCAAAAATATTTGGACAAAGATAAGGGTTGGGAAAGTTGTTTGGAGAGAAGTGTTTGGCATGTAGTATATAGTGTAGCAGCAGCTAAGGGAAGAGAAGAAGACAAAAGTGTTTTTACTTTTAGATCCACTTACCATATGTTTGCAACCCATGTTTATCTGTTCAGTATATCCCATATTCCATTGGAAAGGGTACCCATCAATTCAATACAAATAGAACTGAAAAACATTAAAATTATAGTTAATTAAATATCTACATAAACTAGGTTTTTTTTTTTTTACCTTAGAAAACATGTTGGTCGTAGTGGGTGGCATTTACGTCATGGTGCTTTCAACGTAGAGATTACACGTAGCCTAATAATATGATACCTCTACGCACCCTATCCCTGTCCCTGCCATCCCTCTATTCTATCCTCATCAATTACTGCTGTGTGTACATCATCATCATCATCATCATTCATAATTGTTCCTGTTTCTTTGCATGCAAATATGCAGACTACGACCATCTCTTTATTGCATGGAAAATGCCCTCCTTCCGTTTCATAACATCAACATTTTGTTTCCATCTGATGCATAAACCAGGATAGGATAAATTCAATTTGTTACTCTTTTATATTCTTTCACATTTTTAACATACTTTTTAGACAATAGAATAAAGATGTACAGTTCGATCCAACACTTATAAATGAATTAAGACCCATCTAATTGAATCAAATAAAAAACCATACTTATAGTTCATAGGATAGAAATAATCACAAGAGATTAAAGAGAAAAAGATAACTTATGTGTGTTTGTTTCTAGACGTGAAAAAAATTCAAGAACAAAGCAAGGAGAAGCAAAAAAAAAAAAAGCTAATTTCAAGAATTTGAAACTTAAAAAAATCACAAAAAGACAAAGTTTGTTGTAATATAAACTTTCCGCTCATATAAGAATATAAGAAGAGAATTGCACGGAAAATACTATTCAGTTCACAAAGATAATTAATTATTTTATTTTAATAATTATATTTATTATGATAAAATAAGTAAATTAAAGTAAAAAATATTAAAATAATATATTAAACAAATTATATTATTCTATAACAGTTTTAAATTTTTTTTATAATTTTTTTCAAATATATTAATATAAAAAAATTATTAACTATATCAATCAAATCATCTACAATCTTTCTATTCAAATCTCCTCTCTTCCCCTTATGCTACCTTTGGATTGAGGGGTGCACTCTTCACGCGGACAGACGTGAGAATGCATCACACGTTTTGTTTGTTTCAAGGAATGGATAAGGGGAAGGTATGTGAAAAGGAGAAGTTAAATGTTTTATGGTTCCTTTCATGTATGAAGAGAAAGTGCAATGAGAAAAGAGAAAACCACATAGACTTTTAAGCATTTACATTTTTATCCTTATTATGAATATAAAATACATTTAAATATTTAAATTCTATAAGTATAAATAATAGAATTGAATAATATATTATAATAATCTAAATTTTGATTTATTAATGAAAATAAAAAATCCATTTAAATAATTAAATTCTAAAAATATAAATAATAGAATTCAATTTTAATAGAAAATAATTTATTACTTAATTTTATTTGATTTTATTCCAAGTAAACTGTAAATATCCAAAAAATATTTAATATATTCATAATAAAAATAAAAAATATTAAATATATTTTTAATAAAAAATACTTATATACCTTAAAATATAAATATATTTATAAGAAAAAGTATTATTAATATTAATAATATAATTATTAAAATAATAATAATATTTCAGATTAATTTATAAAATAATAATTTTAAGATTTTTAATAGTGTCTCATCGATTATGCATGAAAAAACACATAGGACTTAATCGATTATGTCCAAAAAATAGTTGATTAAGCATACAACATAATCGATTAACCTCTATTTTTAGGAGGATAATCATATGTACTGTTTATTAAAATAGACATAATCGATTATGCTATTCAGATATTCAACATAATCGATTAAGTTCTTTTTTAAGGGAAGACATAATCGATTAGACTCCTAAAAATAGTGGGTAATCGATTATGTTATTTTTTTTAGTCAAGGCATAATCGGTTATGTTCAATTTGTTTTCTTCAAATTTTTCAATTTTTGTTTTTTATGATTTTTCCTTTAATTTTTTAGTTTTTGTTTGTTCTAATTTAATATTCTGTTAGTATTTATTTTTCAAAATATTAAAAAAAATTCTTATTAATCAGAATTAATAAAATACATTATTTAAAATTATAGGCTAATATTTTAGTAATTTTATTATATATTATAGTAATTTAGATTTTGATTTATTAATAAGAATATAAAATCCATTTAAATATTTAAATTCTAAAAAGTATAAATAATAGAATTCAATTGTATATTTTATTTATTTGAATTCTATATTATTTTATTATTTTATTTATAGTTAAAATTTTAAATTATTTTAATTAAATAAAATGTGTATAAAAGTAATTATCATTTATTTTTTATTTTTTATATATACAAGGGTAAATTTGTAATCTTACAATTTACACAATTCAAAATAATTCAAAATATCCTTACAACCATTAAATCACTCACATGTTTCAATAAACTTTGTTCACACATCCACTCTAACATACCCCAATCCAAACATCCTCAACTTTCTTCACACTTTCTTCTCAAATCTTCACACTTCCACTCCTCCACACCCTCAACTTTCCACTCCCCAATTCAAACAAAGTTTTAGGCTTTGTTTCGATTAGGGAGTGAAAATGAAAAAGTGGATTTGAGATGATTTGAAGAGAAAGTGTAAATAAAGTTAGGGTGTTTGGATTAAGGTAAATAGAGTGGAAAGTGTAACGAAGTTTATAAAAAAAATTGTGAGTGATGTGATGGGTGTGATTGAAATTGTATTTTTTTAATTGATAAAAATGTAATTTTACACATTTGCCCTTAGATTTAAAAATTGATAAAAAAAATTAATTTGATTTATTATTTGTGAATTATAATTATTTTTTAATTAAAAATATTTTTTCGGCAATTGAAACATTATTTTCGATACCGTGTTCGAGCTAACTTCAGAAAAATATAAATTATATAAATTTTTTTGATCATATTTATGATTGTCATAAATTTTATTTAGAATAAAGTAAAATAAAGTTGTAATTGTGAGTTATTTATTTTTCAATTATATGCAATTAAAAGATTATTTCCGGTACTGGAACAATTATTTCTAATAATTTGTTTGAGTTATAATTCAATAAAGGAATTTTTTTAAAGAAATAAATATTAATGCGTACTAATGCAGTATTTTAGTTTATTAAAACAAAATTCATTGATAATTTTTGTGTATAATAATAATAATAATGTTTCGAAAAAACATATGAATGATACATTGAAATATGTATCATTCAAAAGAGTCATGGAAGTCTTTAATTTGTTTAGGGATTCGTGTCATAAATAATATTATAAATTCGAAAAGAAAAATACATGCATAATAAAATACAACAAAATATTTACTTAGTTTAGGGATTTGTATTCATTATCTTCACCAACTTTCTCATTCATCGCTCGAGAGGCAAGACAAAAAGTTGTTTTATTGCATTAGGATGATCACACAAGAAGTCGTAACAGTTATCCAACAAATCTTCATCCTGTGTGTTCATCTCCACTAACATTTCCCAGATATCATACTCAGAGTAATGGAAAGTCGATGTATGACGGAGTGTGCGCGTGTGTTCACTAAATATGGAGTTTCGTTCTTCTTCTGCAACAACATGATGTTTGTTATATTGCAGATTTTCTTCCGTAGCATTAGCTACTCGCTGTGATGACAAAGCGACAACCTCAAATGAAATGGTTTGTCGCTCAGCAATATGACATAACCTATCTGACTGGTCACTACCCCTCCCAATGATATTAGTTAATCCTTCAAACCTTGTGTTAAGTGTTTCCAATTGCAGATCAATGACGTCCACCATGGGGGCTTTTCTTTTTTAGCCTCTAGAAGAAGAAGTACCACCTGATGGCTGGGATGGCTGAGGTGGCACCAATGGGGGTGTCAGATTAGGGTCTGGGATGTATGAATCAACATTAGGATCAGCTGAGCGAGGAGTTTCACATTGAGTCACATCCATTTTTGGCTCCTCTGGGATGTCCTCCATATTGTGATCATTAAGATCTACATTAAAATGATGAGACTGAGTTCGACTTGATGACTGCAGTGTTGTTCTCCCACCATGGCCGGTAGCACGATCAAGCCCCCATAAGTCTTCCATCAACTTGTAGTACCTGATGGGATTAACACGCCACTTTGTGATCGAGGACTTTGCTTGTTCATTAATGAAAAGAAATACATTCATATTCATAATTACTAGTTAATGTATGCGATAAGTGAACATTAGGTTGAATACGTTACCTTTATCAACATTTCCCACACTTCATCCTCGGTCTCGAAAATTTTCGTGCTTGGATTCCTAGCGAAACCACTCAGTCCACTAAATAGATCATGGATCTCAAGTCATCCGTCCTTAAGGCTTTTTTGCCTTTTGTTCTTCACATTATTTTTTGTAATCCCTACCAATCCACTCTGATGTAAGGATTTAACGATGTTTGTGTAACCCTGCGTTGTCCAACTACCATCAATGCGGTTACCCATAAAAGCCTCATCGATCTAGTCAAACATCCATGTCGGTAGTCCATTTTTTGTGTTCACGGACACCTGCAAATGACTCTGAAGCAATACCCTTCCCGAGCTCCAAGATAAAACCTAATAAAAATAGGTTAAACTTTTGCAATAACATAAATAGTTTCATACATAAATATTAATAAAGGTGGAATGTCAACATTAAACCGTGAAATTGTTCTTACAACAATATAAATATAATTTCACGGATGTTACATAAAATTAATTATTACAATAACCTGTCCACATTTCATTCGCTATAGTATCCCTGATTTATTACCCGAGCCTGTAGTCATCCTCACGAGTTTGCGAGTGTGACGCATCTATATCTCCTTGCATCAACTCACGGTCAACTTCTTCCAACAAAGAGTCATCATTATCCACCCCGAGAAGAAAGTTATGAAGAATACAACATCCTAAAACAATATCGGTCATAGTGTGCACAAAGTAATGAGGTTCTCTGTACCGCTAGCCATAATTGGAAATCGCTTTTTGAGGACACCAAATGTTCTTTCGATAAGATTTCTTTTTTAGGAATGACAATGATTAAACAACTCACGGGCATTTTGTGGACCTTTTCGGAAATACTCTTTTAGATGGTATCGAACTCTGCTATATGGAGTTATAACTTGGGCTTTGAGCATAAAACCCGCATCTCCAAGGTAGTATTTGCCTACAACCATCCATTAACAATTATTACTTATAAGTCATGTGACCAAATGAATATTTATTGCACTTGAAAACACACTCAACTAACCTTCCGGAATGACCAATGTCCTCTCGTACAAACGCATCCTTCAATATCCTGGAATCAAAGGTTGTTCCTTTCCACCCCACAAGAACATATGTGAATTTCATGTCAAAATCACAAGCAATAAATACGTTTTGTGTTGGCCAGTCTTTTCATCCACGAAAACGAGGAGCATCAGCTCGGGGGACTTTAACACAGACTTGAGTGTCGTCTATGGCACCCAAACAATTCTAATACACAACAACTTCACATTTATAAATAACCTGCATTGCATACAATATGAATTAAATATTTAACTATTGTTTCTCATATTCATACCTTAAAGTATGGAAAAAGTCGATTGTTGTTTAAGATATGAGGTTCAACCTCAGTCCCAGCTGGTTGAATTAAGAACTCTCCATGCAACATCAATATTGCCTTCAAAACATTATGAAAGTGACGAGACACTGTTTTCCCGGACCGATGAAAGAAGAACGAAACACTTCGATTCTTGACGTTATGACCAATGATGTGTAAAAATTTAGCCACTTGTTCTTCAACTGTAGATTAGAATGTATCTTTAAGCATCCCAGTTCCTCTTATTCGTTGACATAAATTAATAAATGCTTTCGGACCCATGCGAATAATGTCACGACATCTTTCAGTATGGACCAAGTACGACATCAATTCTTGCCGACGATGCTCTTTTTATGGAATAGACTCCGGTATAACATTATTTGTCTTGATTAACACAAGCAACACATTCAATCCATATCCAATCATGCAAATGTTTATCATTGCTGCTACTTGTGTCCGCAAATTGATTAGCTCTTATATTTTTGAAATCAACACCAACTATATCAGGATTCATGTCATTCGTGTTACACATCTCGACATTTTTGAAATACATAGACCAATGATTATCATTATCCATGGTCACAAATCCTTCACAATCATATAAGTTTAACTATTAAGTCTAAAGAACCACATTTTAGAGAAATAATAGTACTACAAATTTTTTTACTTATTTTAAAATAATAAAATATTATATATAAACTCTGTAAAGTGGTATAGTTATAATTGTATTACAAATTCAGAATAATATTTATAAATATATTTTTACTTGAATTTAGAAAAAAAAAATTATATGTAGACTATGGTAGTATTTTAAAATATTTAAATATTTTGTATAGTTATAATTATTTTATAAATTCAAAGAAATGTTTATAAAATTATTTTACTTGATTTTAGAAAAAATAAAATATTATAAGTAGACTATCTATTTAAATATTTTAAAATATTTAAATATTCAATATACTTGTAATTATTTTATAAATTCAAAATAATATTTATAATTTTTTTAGTTGATTTTGGAAAAAATTAAATATTATATGTAAATTATCTATAAAGTAGTATTTTAAAATATTTAAATATTTTGTATACTTATAATTATTTTAAACCCTGTTCAAAGAAATATTTATAATTTTTTTTACTTGATTTTAGAAAAAATTAAATATTTAAATATTTTGTATACTTATAATTATTTTATAAATTTAAAACAATATTTATAAAGCTTTTTTACTTTATTTTTAGAAAAAAAAATATTATACATAAATTCTATGTATTTTCAAATACCAGAAAAAATTTAAATATTAGTAAGTTTTTTTTAACTAGCAGATAAAAGTAAAATCCATTCAAAATTTCATTAATGCGCTTAAACAAAGAACTTAGAAAATTAAAGGACAACAACATACATCTATTAACATAAATAAAAAAAATAAGTAAACATTACAAATTTCTTCTCCTCGAGATTTCATTCTCTAAATTCCAAATCCATTATCTATGAAATTTACCTGCAGAAAACGTAGAGAACAACGATGCCGAAACCACCAACAACCACCGCGAACCACTACCATCCACCGAGCACCACCAACAGAACCACCACCGACCACCACCAACGAAACCGTCTATCGTCCAACGCCACCTACGGAACACCACCACGAACGGAACCCCACCGACACCTTGCACCTCTGACAACCGCACATCTCAAACGCTTGCGAATTGCCGACAACCTCGCACCTCCAACGCTTGCGAACCTTCGACGATCGCACACCTCCTATCACCGTGCACCTCCGACGACCGCACATTTCCGACCACTTCTAAGCTCCGTCAACTCAAAACAAATAACTCACATCCTCTCCTCTCCCATATTTATCATCTCTTTCATATTTATTCATCACCCACCACACTTGAAGTAACTCACCGAACATTGTACGAATCTGTGTTTATGAAGATGGAATCTCATGCGTGAGAATCTCATGTGGAGGGAATATCTGCAACTGCATGGCACGGGCTGTTATGGCACATAGGATAATAGGTGATGGGTAATATGGTAAAACCAAATACTTTCTCACCAAATCTTCACAACCTAGCAAAGAACCCTTTTCCACTTTCTTCGCCTTTCTTCACTCTCTAATACCCATAAACACCCAGATGCAAACGTGATGTTTCCTTCCTTTTCAATCTGAGTGAACAGTAATCACCCGGATACAAACAAAGGCTTAATATAAACAACATAATTTTCTCTAGACTTTCCTCTTAAATCAATCATTTTACGCTCTCTCGTTTCTCCTCCCTAATACCAACAAAACATTAAAGTTTAAAGAGAGAGAATAGATAAAAGATTGAAAGATGCCACATTGCAACATTCATTTTATTGATTTTTATTGCTTTGAGTAATTTTTACATAAGTGATATGTGTTTTCCAAATATATTCTTAGGTTTCAAAGTATCTACTAACTCCTATATATAATGTTTACATGACAATTTATATTTTAAAATTAAACTTTCAATAACTACTCTATCGTGTTTAAAGTCGTTTTAACTGTTTTAAATGTGTCACAATTTTTTGATAAAAGAAAAAAGTTCTTTTGGAGTATAACCCTGACAACTCAATCTCTCCACACCGGTACGAAAAAAGTTAAAAATAGCAATTATTTTAGCATTAAAATGGCGGCTCTTGAACCACTGTGTTTAAACACGTCTTGAGACATAGATGACGACTATTTGACCACCATGTTAATGACATACATAAACGACAGTTATTTTAGCATTAACACGATGGCTCTTAGACCGCTGTGTTTAAACATGTAGTTTATTCTCTTGGGGCATAGACGACAATTATTTAATCGTCATGTTAATGACATACATAAACAACGGTTATTACCATAATTGTCGATTTTCGACCCTTCCCTGCATTGCCAAATATTATACATGCAAGAGGTATAAAATGACGGTTATGGTAATAATCGTCATTTTATACCCTTTCCTAGACTCACCAAAGATGAAGGTATAAAATGGTGGTTCGTAACCTCCGTTGTATACCCTTCTCCGAGAGTTATAAACGGAGGTTATGGTCATAACCGCCATTTATTTAATTCATTATGTTTTATGTATTTTTCCATATAAATTAACATGTTCAGTTAAACTCAGTCGGCCAGATACATAAATTTAGAGAATTAAATTATATATATTGATAAAAACATATTACAAACACTAATACATATTCCTATATATCTATCTAATTCATTTACTATTGATTAGTTATCCTAGAGTTATAGAAATTAAGGAAACATGTGGCCCAAGCATGTCTCACATAATTTATGCTGATCGAAGGTAGTGGTTGCTCATCCGTAAAGAATTGCATTATGAAATAAGGTTCACATTAATTAGTGTTAAGATACATATACGTTAAAGAATTATAAAGAATAATTTAAATATTATTACCTTCTCCCAATTTGTTTTAATGCCTAGTCTTACAATGGTAATCATCCATTGCATAACGTAATAGCCACACTTATAGTCTCCCGATTGTCTATTACACTATAATTTAATAGAAATTAAAAGTTAATATTGATAAACAATGAAAAGAGGAAGACAAAAAGTACAAACCTTTAGGTTCAGCCATGTCAGCTTTTGATAATTTGCACTCAGTTGACCTTTGAGTATTCTATATCCACGTCATGTCGTGATCAATACAAAAAAAACCGCATTATAGTAGACGTTTTAGTAACATACACAATTAAGTTTATAGTGTAATTACACATCAATTATATGCTTCAGGTGTGTGGATGGCTTCTTGTGCAGGGAACAAAACCACACAGTAGTCTTATCAACCGTGGATAACACAAGTAACTACCAATTGACCCCTATATCATTAGTAAATATTTAAAACATGAAATAGTAATAATTGACGACTTATAATTGAACTTACTCATTAATATAAGGGCAAAGATAAAAAAAAATTCCCTCTAAACTCAAAGTGTTAGTGATGTATGATTGAGTTTTGACTTTCTTTGCTCCAATTAGATTAATATAATAGGGATCCAAGAATCCATAGACATCTTGATTCTGGTCATTAATAGAAACTCCACACAAATACCTACAAGTTATTAGTTAAAGTACAATCAATAATAATTTAACATAAAGTAAATTGAAATATAGGTAAAGATAATTACAACATAAAAAATTGAATTATAGTTATATTGAGCTCTTGGTTTCCAGCTGCAAATTCTAACAAATCTGACATTTATATGTATAGTGGCATGTTAGTGTTTCTTCCAAAAACAATATCATACCATGAAATCTCGATAGGGTCTTGACCAATATCTTTAGTCGTTGTTGTTAAAGAAGCTATAGGATCGTCAATGGAAACCTTGTGCTTCTTTTTCAGACTTGGTTTACAATGAGGTTTCTACAAAATAAAGAACATTTGTATTAAATTAGATGTAATACATAAATATAAATTAATATAATGCATTCTTGTCATATCTCAGTCGTCATTTCTACTTTGGTCTCTGAGTTGGGGGAGGAGGATGAATCATGGTGCAGCTCCGAAATAATGTTTAATTCCAACCCCTTTTTCAGTTGCACGTACACGACCAAGGTGTTTAGGTCATCCAATTGCTTCAACCAGAATATCTTGACGACTTTGAGGTACAAAATTACCTTGGGAGCTTTGCTCAACCAAGAAATCTTGCAAGAGACCAAAATCATTTAAGTTTTTAATATAATTAATGCTTTAAAATAAATGCAAAATAGAATAAAAATAAGTTACAATTTTTTCTAAGACTATCCGTGATTGCTTAGAACGTAATGTACCTGACCTTTTAATTCGGGTCATCTTCCATTTTTGGTGACGGGTAGGTGGTGGTGGAGGTTCACTAACCCCTATACCAATTTTAGAAGCAGTCCCCTATCTCGATTGTTTCTTTTCCATCATCAATGATTGTCCAAGCATACAATACCCCGAATGGGACATTAGGTGCGAGGTCACATTATTTAATGCTATGTCTTGGGCTTTCTTCCGAAGATCCTATCATAAATGAAATAAGCAAAGTGAATCAAATAATATTAAGTAGTTAATGTTATGGTCCATAAATAAAATAATTAAGTAACTTTACATACTGACCACTCTTCAAATTCACGGCTTTGAACAAAAAGATGCAATGTCTCCTCATCAATATTGGTGTACTTTAAACAAGCATTTTAGCCTTTATAACGTCCAAAACATAATTCGTCATCAACTATGATTTAAACTAACAGAATTTAATGTTGATATTATATATAAGTTTCGATCTTAGCGGTTCCACATTAGGGATATCAAAATGCGTCTACAAAAAAATATCATGAAATTAAAATTGATCAATTAATATTAAAAACAATATATGATAACAATAATAATGTATACATTACCAGGATATCCCCAAAACATGTTCTGGTCAACCTTAATCACATCATCCCATGAATTTGTCAACATGGAGATCCTCTCACGAGCGAAGATTCTAAGATAGCTGCTAAAAGTGTCAGCATTAGGACCAGAAGCCATTCTGGTGTTGACGTCACTATTGAGAGGTGTCTTCTCACCACTAACACGCCTCAATGAGAGACGCCTCAGTCTAGTAGGTCCTCTGGTGTATCTTCCGGAAGGGGGGTAGAAGAAATCGAAGTCTGATCGTCAGCCATATCTGTGTTAAAAAATTAGGTAAACAAACATTACTTAAATTGTATCGAAAGAAAATCATATAAAACAAATACATAAAATTTTAAATTCGTATTATAAAAAATATTTCTAATTCGTACATAGTGGGTTGAATGTTCATATGTAAATTCCCTCACTGTGGTCTTTACGGGTTGTATGTACATCATCAACTACATCGATATCTTTATTCATTATCATCGGTGTTCATGAACGGGTAATAAGTGCCAGATTTCAGTAATATTTCATATTAAAATATAGGCACTTATGGATATTAATTGATAAAACAAACATAAAATAACCCTTAATTTATGAAATTATACATTTTTTATATATTTTTTTAATTTTAATTTGAATAAGAACAACTTATTCCTAAATTTCTGTTAATTTCAGGATTCTAGGAAAGAATTGAGATGATTGGGCAAAAAGAGAATATACAAAGCTAGAAAGGGAAAGCTGGAACGCACCAACACTCACCAAAGCTCGCCCAAACTCACCTAAGCCAAACGCCCCTAGAGGATCTCGCCCAAGCAAGATTGCTACAATGACGTTGTACCTTTTTTCATGAAACTGCCTAGGCGAGCCCAATAACTCCCAAGCGAGAAGTCACTTAACCCAAGCCAATTAGGTTAAATAGGAAGCTTGAGGCACAACCCTAGGGACGCAAGATTGAGAGGAAAACACCATTGAGTGAATTATAATCCAATTGGTAGAATAGAAGGTGTTAGAAACCCTAGAGGAGGGAACCGTCAAGGAGAAACATCCTAGATCTTCTTTTCTTGTTCTCCCTGTTTGTAACAGCCAACATGTGTAGCAAATTCTACCCTTTGGGATTGGGATTAATCTATTTGAACTCTTATGTATTGAGGTGATATCTAAACATAATATTTTGTTCTTGAATGATAATTGGTATTGTCATTTTGTTTGTAATGCTTGGTTTACCATGATCTCGAAATTTAGATTTGACTAGAAAGTACTTCTAAGTTTCTTATCCAAATGATAATGATTAACATATTTGAATGCTAGGAATAGATTTGAAATGTTAATTGCTTTCAACGTCTGATCTTAATGATAAAATGTTTTTATAAATATGTGAGTCAATATTTAGGACACATCTTAATAATTTTATATGCGAGGAATCGATATAAATGATTTTTATACGGGCATCAATATCAATCAAATGACACAATATTGTCATGCTAATCAAAATACAAAAGAGTGAGAAAGATGAACTTCAATACTTATTTTTTCATTTGAAGCAACAAACTCTTTTACTTGTTTTCTTTTTAATCATTGCAATCATAACAAATTCCAACAAACTTTACTATTCTGTTTTCTATTTAGTGAATTTTTTACTTGATTATTCAACTATTCCTTGTGGGTTCGATATATGGCCTTAGGGACAAATTATTACTTCTGACAACATAGTGCACTTGTCGTACAAAAGTCATCAATGGGGGGGTCACCATTTTCAATATCATCAATAGCCTCCCTTTTGTTTGTTTTTTTTTCGTGTAAAACAACATACCAATGTTTTGACGTAGGATATTTGACATAAAAAACCTTAGATGCTTGTTGAACCATTATAAATGTCTCATCCCAATAACCTATCTTTTGAAAGTCCACTAATGTGAATTCTAATTCATCAATTTTAACCTCACTCTTATTGTCAACCCATTTACTCTTGAAAACTAGAACAAAATGTTACAATATATGGCCTTAAACGAGAGGGGGGGTGTGAATTGTTTAAGAAAGATTTTCTTAAACTTTTAAGCTTAGAATGAAAATTCTTCAAAAGAACCTTGATTAAGGATTCAGTTTTTCAAATCAAAACAGTAAAAGCACAAAGCTGGAAAAACAATCGGTTGTTTTAGCGAAACAATCGGTTGTTTATACCAGTTTCAAAATATCAAAACTGAATTTAAAGAGATAGGGATAGAGAAATTGTACACAGTTGTTT
>Ga0123342_1006982_pt1 | contig 15257 bp, 5 predicted proteins | sample Turbeawhitnodule_FD_89960 | JGI IMG/M metagenome (GOLD analysis project Ga0123342, IMG submission 89960) | Root nodule microbial communities of legume samples collected from Mexico - Turtle bean Mexico white nodule | ecosystem: Host-associated > Plants > Roots > Nodule | place: Mexico: Nepantla... | reverse complement strand
TCCACTTCCAAAACATTAAAAATACTTAATTCCAAAACATTAAACATAAACATAAACATTAATTCAAAAACATTAAACATAAACATTATTGACATTCTTCCATTTCAATAACATTGGATGCCGTCTTAGAAGAACTTTCATCCATTTTTTCATAATTATAATCTTCTTCGTCATCTGCACACATTAAAACAATGACAATTTTTTTTCTTGCGGGTTAACGGGCTAGCCCGCCCCGCCCCGTTGTTGGCCCGCGTTTGCGGGTTGCGGGCCGGCGGGTTAGCGGGTTGAAAAGGTCAGTTCGCCCCGCGTTTTTTACTAGCGGGTTGCGGGCCGGCCCGCATGACCCGCCCCGCTTTGCCATCCCTAGATATTGTTATATTATTTAAATTTATAGCCATGTGCATTTTTATATTATTTAAATTTATCACCATGTGTATTTTTATATTATTTAAATTTATAGTCATGGGTATTTTTACATTATTTAAATATATAGTCATGGGTATTTTTATATTATTTAAATTTATAGCAATGGGTATTTTTATATTATTTAAATTTATAGTCATGGGTATTTTTATATTATTTAAATTTATAGTCATGATATTTTTATATTATTTAAATTTATATTAATGGGTATTTTTATATTATTTAAATTTATAGTACATTTCTAAGACTTGATTTGATAATGCATTTATGCCAATTTGGTATTAGAATTTCAATTAAGTCTCACTTTTCCTTTGCTCTCACTGTCTAAGTCTAGAAGTCTTAAAAATAGCTAAAAGGTTGGCCTAACCTCCTTCCCAACACTATTCTCCTATCTCATGCCTAAAACCCATTCATCCTCATGTTCATTTTTATTTGTTTCGTTCACTGTCATGTCTCATTCAAGCAATCAATCCATCATAAACCGAAGAACTTAAGGAGGAGCAAAGAGAACTGCATCATTATAAATGTGCACAAAATCTATGTCATCAATTTATCCTCCCTCAAATGTAACCAAACCCAATATCCAAGAATGAACACGAGTAATGGGATATAAGTAGACAAATATTTATATTGGTTGACCCAATAATAAGACTCTTCTTGTACATTTCTAAGACTTGATTTGATAATGAATTTATGCCAATTTGGTATTAGAATTTCAATTAAGTCTCACTTTTCTTTTGTTCTCACTCTCTAAGTCTAGAAGTCTTAAAAAGTGCTAAAAGGTTGTCCTAACCTCCTTCCCAACACTATTCTCCTATCTCATGCCCAAAACCCATTCATCGTCATGTTCATTTTAATTTTTTTCGTTCACTGTCATGTCTCATTCAAGCAATCAATCCATCATAAACCGAAGAACTTAAGGAGGAGCAAGGAGAACTCCATCATTATAAATGTGCACAAAATCTATGTCATCAATTTATCCTCCCTCAAATGTAACCAAACCCAATATCCAAGAATGAACACAAGTAGTGGGATATAAGTAGACAAATATTTATATTGGTTGACCCAACAATAAGAGCTTCGCTCAGTCCCCTCAAGCAACCCTCTCAATAGTCTTTCATTAAGGATTCTTCACCTCTCCAAATACACAAGTATTCTTACACCTCTTCACGTCACCTATTATTCTTACACATTTACAGGCCACTAATTATTCTTACACCTCTTCACGTCACCTATTATTCTTACACATTTACAGGTCACTAATTATTCTTACACCTCTTTAGATCACAAAGTATTCTCTACCTCTCGAAGTACACCAAGTATTCTCTACCTCTCTAGGGACACCAAGTATTACCTGCCTCTCCTCGTACACTAAGTATTCTCTACCTCTCCAGGTATATAAAATATTCTCTACCTCTCTAGGTACACCAAGTATTCTCTACCTCTCCAAGAAATCAGTCATATCCCACTAAGATCAAGACCTCTTTACAATAAGAAACCTCTATACTGATAGAACAATGAAAGCTCTAAGGGCTATGACTGATTCGCTATACAATAGCAAATGTAAACTATAGATCAGAAATATAATCACACAAATATGAATCACGTTTTCGCGCTTCTTGGAAGCTTTTTTTTTTTTTATTTATGTACACTTCTTTATGTTGTTCTTCATCTTCAAGGTCTTTATATAGTCTTCGAAAATGTGACTGTTAAAGCTTTACGTTCTTCATTTTTCAATATAGTGTTAAACTCTCAATATAGTAACTTTTGCTTTGATTGACCTTTGTGCATCTTTGACGTGTGAGGAATTTCAATTTCTTTCCTCATATTCCTCATATATGAACATTGTAGCTTTAATCTTCTTAACTTTTTTTATATTAATCAATCTGTAATGTTGATCTTCTTCTTCAATGTCTTAGACGCTCATATTCTTACTTTATATACCTCTAGTGTAATGGTTGAGAGTTTAATTCTCTTTACCTTTAGTATATGCTCAAATATCCCACGTTGATCTTCTCCTTGAAGGTGCTAGACGGTTGGAATTGAAACTTTTGCTCTTATGCAATTTGCATATTCTTAAGTCTTCATAAACATTTAAAAATGTTTCTTTAATCTATATTTAATTTGACCGTTAGGGCTCTAATTAATTTTGACTCAAATTTTTATTCTGCATTGCTCATCAACTTTCTCGTGCTAGACGCTCCATGTAGAAATGTTGGCTTTGATGGGATCTTTGTGTCTTTTACATCTATTTGATTTTCAAATACTTTCTCCATATATATGAACTATGTTCGTTGAGGCTTTAACATCTCTTTGACTTGATCTTTTCTATATTTGCATTGTTCATATTCTCATTCATATTAGACATTGAAATAGGAAACTTCATATATGCATCTTAAAACATTTATATCTTTTTGTTTGCTCTTCGAAGTATTTTGCCTGTTGTATATCTTTTTGAAGTTTCATTCATCATCAACGTGAATCTCGTTCATTTGCTTTGTCATCTTCCCATTAGACCCCGAGAAAGGAAACTTGGTCTTTCATATTTATTTACGTCTTTATGTTCCTTTGATAATATATGGGAACAAAATCACTATTAGTGAATATTATAATTAATATAATAAATCATAAGTATCACTGAAACAAAATCTTTATAATATCTTCTAATTATCGAGAGTTTCTTTTCTCATATTTTTCATCTTTAATACACTATAAATTCTTTCAAAGTTAATATTAAATCAGAAAGTTGTAGCATAATTACATTTAACCTATATTATTTCATTAAACATATTTTGAAAAAATATTTGATATAGAAAATATGTATGCCCTAATATTTAGAGTAAAATATTGTTCATACAAAAACTTTTCAATATAATCTTAAATTTAATTCTATTTGCACAACTGTATTAAAAAAAATTAAAACCAATATGAAAAATGTTTTTCATTCACAAAACATTAAAGCACAAGGTATTTGAGATTTTTGAATAACTTTGTGTTATGTTCTAAAATACAAAAAAATTTCAAAAACATTTAACCAACAATCTTATTTGAAAATAATGTTTTCTATGATTTAAAAATGTCAAATAAGATTTGGAAATATAATTGCAGTGTCATAAAACATTCAAAGAATGTAAAGATTGAGTATGGACACTTCCTTGATGCACTGATTCGTCTAACGAGTTGAATATATTTGTATTATCTAATACATGCAATCTTCAGGTTCGTCTTATCATTTGTAAACAAGTTCCTCCATATCTTATGCCTTGTGTTATCCAAGGAGTTTGTCTAACGAGATCTTTTTGATGAGTTCGTGACACTATGATCGTCTGATAAGATCTTCTCTACCACTTCGTCTTATCCAGTCTAATGGGATTGTATGATGTAGTTTCTTGATATCGTCTAATGCGTCTTTTCTTTAGTTGTTATTTTTATAAGCTTTTTTTTCATTTCTCTAATGTTAAAACCATGATAGGATCGTCTGATGGTCTTCTGTTGTGAGCGAGTGCCATTAGTTCATCTAACAATCATTTCTATTGTATCGTCTAATGTGTTTGAAACGGCGAAGGTAAACATGATCGCCGGTTGATGAAACGGCGATCTCCATGCGTGCGTAGCTGGTGGTTGTCGAAACTTGAAATGGCGATCTCCATGCGCTAGTCGGTGGTCGCCGAAGGCAAAGGTAAACATGATCGCCGGTCGAGGAAACGGCGATCTCCATGCGTGCGTAGCGGGTGGTCGTCGAAACTTGAAATGGCGATCTCCATGCGCTAGTCGGTGGTCGCCGAAGGCGAAGGTAAACATGATCGTCGGTCGATGAAGCGGCGATCTCCATGAAGTGGTCGGTGAAGTTGTGTATCATTGCCGTATTCGAAGAACGGAAGATCAGGTACTGAAAATTACCGAGGTAGACACATCACCGAGTTTGTGCTGGTTCGATAAAGATGTCTGTTAACCTTATAAGAGCAATGAGATGGGGTTTTCCCGAGTGGATCCTCCTCGAGAGCAGGGTTTATCTTGTTTGGGTATTTTTTGGGTATGTTTTTCTCACTTTAAGGTTGTTTTGTTCCAACCATAAAGGAGAGATAGGTAGTCCTTTTGTGGTTTCTGTATATGGGTTGGGATACCCCTGAAGTATCCCTTTAATTTTATTTATTCATTGCTGATAAAAAAAAAAAAATTGTGTTCAACATAAACGATTTCGGTTGATTTTTTTTTTTCAAATTTGTTTTTAAAATGAAAAAAAATAATTGAATTGTGAAAATTTTAACAAATTTGATAAAATTTGAATAAATTTAGTGGTTTTTTTTAATTGACAATTTAATTAAAAAATGGTGTTAAACCATACATAGTAAAAGATATATTGTAACTGAAAACATCACACCTAAACCCTAATATGGAAATCCTAAACCTAAGTCGTAAACCTACAAACCTTAATATCAAAACTATAAACAGTAAACCTACATCCTAAAACTTGTAAAACATAAAGCATAAACTCTAATACCCTAATGTAACCCTAAATGACATGTAAATGTAAATCATAACTCATAAAGCATAAATAGTAAAAGCTGTAAATCTAAAAATCTTAAATTTAAAATCATAAACCTCAAATCATTAACCCTAAAACCCTAATATGTAAACCTAAAGCGTAAAATCATTTTACAACTGAATGATACTCCATAATTTGACAATATGTAATAAAAATTACAAAAATTCTATATTATTTTTATTACACATTTAAAAGGTTAAAAGAACTTATTTTATTATGTCTTAAATAATTTTATGGTTGGAATTTACAATTACGGTTCAAGGTGTTATGTTAGGATTATGGGTTAGGATTTAGCTATACATTTTATAGTTTATGTTTTATGGTTCGGTTTTAATTTTTACTTTTGAGTTTAAGATTTTTGAATTAGAATTTAGTTGTGACGTTTTCAGTTACGAGATTTATATTTTATGGTGGACAGTTTAGGATTTTATCACTATCTTTTAATTAAAATTTCAAATAAGAAAATCAATAAATTTTGTAAATCAAATTGTCAGATTTATTAAATTTTCACAATTCAATTAATTATTCAATTTTAAAACAATAAAAACAAATAAAAATTAAAACAAATACAGCAAAACAAAGCTAAAATTGTGCATGTTGAGCATGATTTGACTTCTACTAAATTTTCAAGCACTAAATCTTCAAGCAATTCGTCTTTTTAATATATAAATTTAATGTGTAATCAAAATAATTAAAATAAGTTTAGGATGGACAATTTCTTTACAAAACACATTATAGGAAAATTATAGAAAAGTTATTTTCATGACACAACTTCTTCTTTAAATTTTTTGCTATATGTTTTCTTGATTGATTTCGTGCTTTAGTTGCACGATTTAACTATTATAAGAATAAATTTCTTTTTATATGAAAAATTAATAAGGAGATTGTAGCATTCCTGGAAAGAAATTCGATCTATAATTAGGTAATCCTATAAAAAATATTATTTATTTAACTAATAAGCTTCTTTTCTGTACTGGTCGGTACCGAACAAACCGATCTCAGGTCTAGTGACCAAATGACCGAGACAAAGAACGTTTCAAGACATGCAATAAATGATAGTATTACAATTGCACTTAATAAGTCGCATTCATATTCTGAAATATGTGGGAAACATCTCCGATAAATTAGTTAAATAGTGATTAATTGAAAGATGATAAGTAATCTTTAGATATTCCAACATATTTATATACCAATAAATCTATCTTCTTATTAATCAGGTCATTCATATCCCGAAATATGTGGGAAACATCTCCGATAAATCAGTAAATACTGATTAATTGAAAGATGATAACTCTTTAGATATTCCAACATATCTATATTCCAATAATTCTATCTTTCTATTAATCAGGTCAGGGATCACGATGCACATCAGTTAATAACTGATATCTGGTCCATCACAACAATGACCCATAACCTACCCTATAAATAAACCATTTGTGGAGGGGTAAGATATGTTTTTTCAATTATCAATATAAACTCTTTAAACATAGTACTTACTTGATTGGTTGAGTAACCTTTTTCAGATAGAAAGTCAATATTTGTGAAAGAAGACTCGAAGGAAAGAACCAGAAGATCATCAACACATAAGTAATTATTGTGCGACCAGTCTCAGTTATTATTTAGACTTTTTTTGCCTGACACTTTCAATTTTCCTAAGTTGAATGCAAGGTTGACAATAAGCTTACTTTCAATTTTGAACATCATCGGAGAGAACAAAAGATTGAGAATGAGACGTGTTTTGTGGAGGCTGGTTGTGGTTGGAGGAGGGGCGTGAAAGAATGAGCACCATGGAGATCTTGTGCTCTTAGAAGCTTCTCTAACCTCTTGATGAGGAAGAAGATAACGATAGCTCCATTATTAGAGAACACTGGGACGAAATCAGAAGGGCTACCGAACAGGCACTTCACAATTGCAGTGCATTTAGCTTTTACCAATATTTAAAACTTCAAAACCTTAGCACGTGGAAGCAATGGGTATTTTTATATTATTTAAATTTATAGTACACATGTGGCACACAAAGAGGGCTACTTCATGGATGGCTGTGTGCAAGACACATGTACAAATACATAAGGTGCTCTACAAGAAGCCAATGCAGAAGGTGCTCTGAAAGGAGGAAAAATTTACAAATTTACAGAAAAAAGACAAATTACATAAATAAGATAATGACTTTGAATTTTAAATTTTGAATGTGAATTCATTTGTTTTTTTTATCTCACGTAAGTCTAAGTGGGGTGTTTTGACTACTGCAAAAGTTACAGAAGAAATACATCTTACATAAATAAGTTATGTAATTATTTTTTAATTTTAAATTTCGAATCTCAATTGATTTTTTTTATTTCTGATGAAGTTTGGAAAAAAATTATTAGTTATATGTGTTACATGTGAATAAATGTAGAAGGCACCCTCACACAAGAACCCATTTGGTAATTAATAATGTGAACCAACACTGAATTTTTGTCTAGTGCACAGATCCACTTTGTTTCCAGAAAATGTATAGATTTTTTTTAAAATTAAATATTTCCTACATATTGTTATTTTGTATTTGAATTTTTTGAGCATTTTAGGAGAGCGAATTTGTTTTGATATTATTTTGTCTTAAGTAGTCAAGAACAAGTCTCTTTCACTCTCATGGTTTTCAATCTTAAACTTTTTTTTTCCATTTTTTATTCTTATGTTTTTTACCACAACTTCTTTGTCATAATGTTTCTTAGTTGGTACATAATATAGTGATTATTTACGAAAATTATTATAAGGTTTAATTCATCATTTTTTCTTAATTATTTGATTTTTTTTTAATCTGGTTCTTGAACACTAAATTTGTGAGCAAACAATGATCTTTTGTTCATTATTTTCTCATACAAGGAAGCACAAATGCACTCTTTTCTCACTAGTGTGCATATTTTCTTTTCCTTTTTATCCAATCCATCTCTTATATGTGTTCATTTATGTTGTTGAATCTATGTGGTATTTAAAACTGTGAGCAAACTATGATCTTTTGTTCATTCTTTTTCAACACAATGAAGCACAAATCCACTCTTTTCTCATAGGTAAGTGTGCAAATTTCTTTATAATCAAATTCATCTATGATATATGTTTATTTTTTTGCTGAATCCATTTGGTATTAATATTGTGAGCAAACAATGATCTTTTTTTTTTTCTAACACAAGCAAGTAGATATCCACTTTTTTCTCAGTTCCGGAAAATGTTGTAGTTTTTTTTTTAAATTGAATATTTCGTTTAGATTGTTATTATGTATTTGATTTTTCTGAGCATTTTAGCAATGCAAATTTATTTTGATATTATTTTGCTTAGGTGTCAAGAAATTTTTTCTCTCACTCTCTCTTCTAATTCTTTTCCATTTTTATTCTTATGCTCTGTACCCACAACCTGTTTGTCATAATGCTTCTTAGTCGGTACCTGTTTGTTATAGTGATTATTTATGAAAATTATTATAAAGTTTAATTCATCACTTTTTCTCTTGAACTATTTGAATTTTTTTAATCAAGTTCTTGAACACTGAATATGTGAGCAAATAATTATCTTTTGTTCATTATTTTCTCACACAAGGAAGCACAAATGACACCAGAAAATGTTGTAGTTATTCCTTAATTTGATTAGCTCGAGATTAAAAGATAGTTTTTCCATAATAGTGTGAGATCTTTTACTGCAGCAAGATTTACACCCAGAAATTTAAACTATGGATCTTTAACAAGTGATCTTAAAGGGAATATGAATCTTGAAAAGAGTTAGTTTAAAGATTTATTACTCTCTTTAAACAGCCAACACACATATTCAGATATTTGCAAACAACCAAGAACTTATTCAGGATCTTAGAAGAAAAGTATGAACAAACCCAAAAAGAACAGATTTAATTTTTATTCAACAAATTTATTTTCTGACAGATTATCAAATTATGCAGAAAAGGAGTGCAAGGATTGACAAGAAAGATGGACACACAGTTTATACTGGTTCACTTATCAAGAGCTACGTCCAGTCTCACCTCACACCAAGGTGAAAGCCACTAAACAAATAAAATCAATTACAAAACCTTGTGGTTCTTGAACCCTTCAAGAACAAGGAATACACAATGCTGAAAAATCCTATTTCAGCAGCAAAAACACTCCAAGAAACCCTATCAAGAAGTGTCTATACAACCACCTTTACACAAGAATGAATAAGGAAAGAAAGCACCTGAAAAGAAGATGCAAGAAACCTAAGAACAACAACACCATTATGCAGTTCAGCAATGATAGAACCTCAACCCTTGACCAAGATGCACAATGAACAAGCACACTTGAATTCTTTAAGAGAACCTTTCAAGAAAATATTCAAAAGCTTTTGTCTCTCAATGAAAACTCTTTGACCTGTGTTCAAAAACGTGATTTCTTAGTCATTTTTCATGTGAGATGTGTCTCTCTTTATATGGAAAACACTTTATAATAGTTTTTCAAAAAACAGTTGAAAATTGTTATAAAAAGAACAGGTTGAAGTTAAAATAAATAGATTGTTTTTCAGAAAACACTTCCAGCTCATCTTAACATAAATAACGGTTTGCAATCAATTGTTTGGTGCCCTAACAAAATTTTTGAAAAACATTTCACCATTTCAAAAATAAATATGTTGTTTTACAAATCAACAGATTTATTTTGGTGCAGTAACCTATTTTGAGAAAACTTAAGGTAGTTAATGAAAGAGTTTTGAAAAACTTTTTGTGCTTGATCTTACCACCTTGGTTAAGGATATGAAGTAAGTCACTAAGCAAAAGGCCACCTTAAACTCACTCTAACCTACTCTAACTACTAGAACAACATTACAAGCTTCAAAGCAAACTATACATTTTTCTACATCAAACATACACACTAAGACAAGTGAAGAAGAAACTTCATCCATCTTCAACAATCTCCCCTTGTTTTATGGAGACAATTCCCCATTGCTTATAAGCATTGCTTTGAAGAAAAGTTGTAAACCAAAGAATGTTACCTGCACTACAAATCCAGAATATACAAAGAAAAATTCAAGTAGTGAGTCATAACAAATTGGAAGATACTTCTCCCTCTTTGGATTCATCAAACAAATTGAGGCACAGGTAAAGAAGGAAACACACTATAGCCATTAATGACAGTTCAAAAATAAAAACACCATAAAATGCTATTACAATCCAGAAATCAAAACACAACCAGTGCAGAAAATTGGAAACCAAATTGTTCAACATGACATATAAGTGAAATACTTGAAAAGGATCACTTGTGCTTGTAGTAAAGTTATGCTAACTGCTCCTAGACTCCTTCAAGAGTCAACCCGTGAGTTTGATAACCTTGCTCTTAGGCTATAGAGCTATCGGATGCAGAAGAAGACATGGTTGGTTACCTTAAGTAGGCCGAGAAGATGATCAGATAAAGCAGAAAAGGAGAGAAAGGAAATAGGCAAGTGAGGGAGGGACCACTATGCTATTTATAGTACTAAGGCAGAGCGGGGAACCCAAGCGTCGCACAAATATCGAGCATCAGATCAAAGTGCGATCAACTTTCCAGATGTGACAACTGTACACGAACTGACACAATACGTCAATCACACGTCACGTCATCACCACCATAAACAAAATGTCATACCCCACGGTTGAACGCTTAACGATTGACAATGCGACTAAATCTCGCTTCACGACTTTTATTTTTTCTCACAAAGACTCAAGCCTAGAGGCAAGTGTTATACCACGAACCGGAAATCCGAATGGCAGCCCACTCAAACATCCTGATGGCCTTTCGGCACAAACCAGCATCCACATCAAATCGCAGGATAAAGGCACTAAATCCAATTAAGAGGTAGCAAAACAATATTATCGCTTATTGGGCCTGATTTAACCGCTCTGACAGATTAAGGCCCACCAAAGCATTATAAATAAGAGGAAACCTCCATGGTAAAAGGTAACATTACTCTGAACCTTGAATTTGACTTCCCGCATAGAACTTGTCTAACTTGAACGTTAAAGTATCTTTACAGGTACCCCGCCCTCTCGGAACTCTAAGAGATTGTTCGGAGTGAAGAGAAGAGAGAAACAACTTGATAGGGGACATTCGGTATCGGATAATTTGTAAGAACAAAAGTATTTGTTTCTTTTCATTATGCATGAACCAATAATACTTTATTACTAAACCACGTGACGCAATTCAACACATGCATTACAAACAAGTTCTTAAAAGATTCATAGTTTCAATCAACCTACAAACCATGACCTTCTGGGTCAAAATATGATTAATTATCATAGCTTTTGCACAATAAGGGGCGCCCCCTGTTTGGGCTGCAAAGTAAGCATAAGTGCAGGAGCATGTACATAGACAGGAGAAAGCTCGAACGAGAAATTCTGCAGAAGCAATGACAACACTATCTTGGCTTCCAACATGGTAAAGTTTTGGCTAATGCAAATTCTAGGACCCCATCCAAATGGGTAAAAGGAGACTTGGCCTTTTGTTGCCTTAGCAACTCCCTCAGAAAACCTTTCTGGTTTGAACTCCTTTGCATCATTACCCCATATATCACAATCCTGGTGAACTAAAAGTATTGACATGGTAACATCTACTCCTGCGGGTAGTGACAGGTTTCCAAGTTCCATGTCCTTCTTAAGAGTGCGATTGAAGTAAATGTTGGGAGGGTATAACCTCAGAACCTCGTACAGAATCATGGTCATCTACGGAAGAAACATTTGTGCACAAGTTATCATGAAAATGTATTTTTAATAGATAATAAAGATAATCAAATGAAAGCATGTGATGCATACAGTTTTAAGCAGACTTACTCCCTTGCTCGTGATTGCCATTCAGGATATTTACTCAACATGATCAATGTCCAAACCAGCAGAGATGAAGTGGTCTCTTGCCCTGCTATGTAGAATAATTTGCATTCGCTAATTACTTCTTCAATCATCATTCCAACACTTTTATTGTTTCCATTTCCTTGGATTTCCATATGATTTGATTCCACGAGCATGCCTAATAAATCTTCATTGCAAGATTCACCATTCTTCATGGCTTTCTCTCATTTTTCTATCATAACCCAAATTGAATTTTTTATTTCTTTATCAGCTGCTCTCATCTTCATTTTGGCACGTGTTGGTATATGCCTAAAAACATGCATATTAATTATGAAGCAATGGACTAGTTTATGAGACTTATACTTCAATATCTATCTACAATGACTAACTTTTGGGGTGATTCTTTGAGGTTCTTATGAAATTAATGGTGAGTTCAGTTTCAATAAAACTAGAAGATGCTTAATTTAGTAATCACATTATACCAAGAATAAGTGTGGTCTTACCGCAATATTGGTTTGTTAGTGTACTCTGCAGTCATGATAAGGCGCCCCTGAATTCTAAGAAGTTGAAATATTTTGTCCTTCTGCATAGCTGCTTCCGAAAGCTGTTCTGGAAATTACATCACAAGTCAATTTTTGAAGGAAAGGCCAAATGTCAATCTCACATTTTCCATCTGATGACAACATTCCCATCCACACGCTAATTACATCATGGCAACTTTGGGAGAATGCTGGTAGCGTATTCTGTCAATTAAGTATCCATCCACGTTGAAATTTTAGAAAAAGGTGGCTTATTTCATTATTAAACACAAATTAAATAATATAGATCAATTTAACCAGTCAGAAATCATAGCTAGTATAATTTTTATATAAAAATATACAAACTTTTTGTATTTGTTGATTTATAGGTTTTTTTTTCTTTCTGAAAATGTCTTCTTTGTTTATTCCTAATATGGAGAAAAAACATTATTTCCATAATAGGTAAATCATGTTTCCGGTGCACGAAATCAAACAACAGAAGTGGTATTGGACTTTCATGATTTCTAGATAAAAAAAAAAATTATTGAACAAGTCATGTACCATGAAAACAATTTTTCTATAATGATGTTTTGCAAAGAAATAGTCCACCTTTAAGATGATTTTGATTATACATTGAATTCGTACATGTAGAAGATGACTTCCTAGAAAATTCGGGATAATTGAAGTCATGTTAAGCACAACTTTAATGTAATTTTAATACAGGTGAAGTATTTTTTTTCAAATTTTTGTTTTTTTAAATGAAATAATTAATTGAATTATGAAAGTTTTAACAAATTTGATAAGATTTGAACATATTTGATAAAATTTGAGCATATTTAGTGGTTTTTTTAATTGAAAATTTAATTAAAAAAAAAGTGTTTAAACCTTAAACCATATAAAATAAAAGATAAATCATAACCAAAAACATGACACCTAAACCCTAACCTGGAAATCCTAAATCTAAACTAAAATCAAAGTTATAACTAGTAAACTTAAATCCTACAACTAGAAAAACCTATATCAAATAAACCCTAATGTAACCCTAATTAACCGTAGACCATAAACCATAAATCATAAATCGTCCAAAAATCATAAATCTCAAATCATTAACCCTAAAGTCCTTATCCGTAAACTTAAAGCGTAATTTTTTTTACAACTGAATGAAATAATACTCCATAATTTGACAATATGTAATCAAAATTACAAAATTTCTATGTTATTTTTATTACATAATTAAAAAGTTAAAGGAACTTATTTCATGATGTCTTAAATAATTTTACCGTTGGAGTTTACACTTACGGTTCAAGGTATTATGTTTTATATTTATGGTTTACACTTTAAAGTTAGGATAGGGGTTAGGATTTAGCTATACATTTTACGATTTATGTTTTACGATTAGGGTCTACTTTTTTACCTTTTAATTTAGGATTTCAGAGTTAGCATTTAGTTGTGATGCTTTTAGTTATGATTTATCTTTTACGATGTTTGTTTTAAGATTTTAACACTATTTTTTCATTAAAATTTCAATTAAAAAACCAATAATATTTTTCAAAATTTTATAAACCAAAATTTTTATCAAATTTGTTAAAATTTCACAATCCAATTAACTATTCAATTTTAAAAACAATAAAAATAAATAAATAAAAATTGGAAAAAATACAGTAAAATTAAAGTTGTCCATATGTTAAACATTATTTTTGTAATTAATTTTCAAGCAAGTCCTCTTCTTTATATACAAATTCAATGTGTAGTCCTTGGGGATGGACTATTTATTTGTAAAACGCATTATAGGAAAGTCATTTTCAATCTTTTCTATTCAATTTTGTTGTTTGATTTCGTGCTTTAGTTGCACTATTTAACTATTATAAGAATAAATTTCTTTTTTATCTGAGAAATTAACAAGGAGATTGCACCATTCCAGGAAAGAAACTCGATTTATAATTAAATAATACTATAAAAAATATTAATTATTCATAAATTAAATTAATAAGCTTACTTTCAATTTTCCTAAGTGGAATGCAGGGTTGATAATCTTTCGATGTTGAGCCCACTTATCACCCTCGTAACTTACCAGACCACAGAAGAAGAACTTGCCACTGTTACTTATCTTCGGTTTCTGGAAATCATGAATGTTATTGAAGACTTCTTTGATGTGATTTGGATCAGTAATGATGACCTTTGGTGTTGTGCCTTCCCATAAGAACGAATTCTTGCCTGCAAATAATTCATTCTTCTTTTACCAGTGAACCCTCGATTCAAACAACTTTTAAAATTCAATACATTATGAATGAAAAACTAAAAAACGAATGACTGAATAGAAAATTCACGTATCTAAACTGGATCACTATTTATTATTGCAGATCCTAATTAAGTACTTATTGTTATTTTAATATTTAAATATGTGTAGCTACAAGTTATTAGGAGGAAGGAACATAAAGTGAACCGTATTTGGCGACAGTGTTGTAAGCCGGCAAGAAGACGCGAGGAGCAACATCATCGGAGAGAACAAAAGATTCGGAATGAGGCGTGTCTTGAGGAGGGTGGTTTTGGTTGGAGGAGGGGCGTGAAAGGGAGTATGGGTCACCATGAAGACCTTGTGCTCTTAGAAGGTTCTCGAACCTCTTAGGCCTAAGCCACAGAGAGTTCAGCGTCTTCACTGCCCACACGGGAAGCACAGCTATGATGACAGTGAGCACACACAGTATTGCTGTTGAGGAAGAAGATGACGATGATACCTCCATTTTTCAGGAACATGGGACGAAGTGAGAAGGGCTATTGCACAGGCACTTCATATAGTTGGAGTGGATTTAGTTTTTACCCATATTTAAAAGTCAAAACCTTATTCCCATGTGAAAGCAATGGGTATTTTTATATTTATTTGAATATATAATACATAATTTTTTATATCAACTACCAAAAGTACAGGTGTGATGATGCTGTCAGTTCTTTCTTATAATTGTTTATT
>Ga0123342_1006981_pt1 | contig 15264 bp, 7 predicted proteins | sample Turbeawhitnodule_FD_89960 | JGI IMG/M metagenome (GOLD analysis project Ga0123342, IMG submission 89960) | Root nodule microbial communities of legume samples collected from Mexico - Turtle bean Mexico white nodule | ecosystem: Host-associated > Plants > Roots > Nodule | place: Mexico: Nepantla... | reverse complement strand
GCTAGGACTAATGTTCCGTGGATGCTTCAGAATCGATGGAATACTTGTCTTAATTTTTGTGGGACAATCAGGTTTAGGGTAACTCATATTTTTCGTGAAGGGAATGTGTGTGCTGATAAGTTGACTAATTTAAGATTTATTCATAGAGAATCATTTAATTGGTATAAAGACTCCCAGCTAGTCTGTTCTTAGAATTCTTTATAAATAGGTATAATCTACCTATGTATCGTTTGTGTTAACATATGTGTTTTGGTCTAGTCCCCCCATATTTTTGTATTTTTTTTTAATAATATTTTTTTTTTCATGTGATGGCAGATGATTGTTGTTATTTGAGGTGTGAGCTTAGCTGAGATGTCAAGTTGCATAGTGATGCCTAACACGAAAACTTTATACAAAAAAAAGGAAAAAAGTCATGTTTCTCAGTTTCGATGATCGATCAATCGCATTAATATATATTAAAGGTGTTTAATATACACTTCTTATACAGAATACTTACTTTGTTGAAGTATTTTTCTAGGTCAACTCCGATCAACACCAACAACTAAAGTAAAAAATTTGAAGAGAGTAACGAGAAAACAACCGTATTAAGAAAATAATAATTATCAAATTATACATAATTATTATACGTAATTATATGTAATTATATTAAATTAATTTGATAATGATAGAATCACATGATTAGTGGATCACCACATAATTAGTTTTGAAAAATTTGGAAAGAAAATCCCCGTACACTTTGATATATTTCCTATACATGAAGTGTGATGTAAATACATACAAGAATAAGACATTACCATTCTTTTTATATTTTTTATATTTTTTTTTCTTACCATCTTTTTATATACCATTTTTTTATATATTATTTAGATCCACTTTTTCTATAAAGGTTATATATGATTAAGATATTTGTGGTTTATATTAAAAAAGGTTAGTGGAATTATATTGGCAGTGGTTAGCGGTGGTTACATTCTACTATGGTACTATGAGTTTGGTGTGAACCCTTCCATTTATATCATTATCCCAAAGCCATCATCTATGTAACTAACAAAATAAATTCATATTAAAAACTATAAAAAATTGTTAAGATAGATGAGTTGGTGGATTTAATTAATCAATAAAACTTTAGATGCCTTGCTCTAGCTACACTTTTATAATGTATACGTGGACCACGTTAAATAAATAATGTAGCATTCCTAGTTCAAGTCTAAGATTAGTGATGGATTTAGGTTGGATTAGGGTAACATTTTTTGGAATGACCAAGATTCCATAATTAATTAAATAATAGGTTTTAGATCTATGTGGTGTTCTCTATCTTTAGGAAAACGTGATCAGAAAGTCAAGTTCATTTCCACAAACTTATCTTACACGAACCACACCATACACAATTAAAATTTAAATATTAAGAAATAAAATTTTAAGTCTATACAGATAAAATTATTTAAATATGTTACTAATTGAAATTTATAAAATTTATAATTATAAATGAAATTATGTATGAGAGATTCGATAATGGATAACTTGATAAAACCAATAAATTTGTGTTAAATCGTGTAAAATTATATATGAGTGGTCTAATAACGGATAGTCTAATAAGACCAACAAATTTTGAATGAGATAGATTCTAAAAGGTTATGATATCATATTTGTTTCAGCCAAGAAAAATGGTCTTTACCTAGAACATTTAATTTAGTCAGAAACAATGATTTCCAGTTGAGTAGTTTGTGTTCTTGAATGGTCTTCTGTCCTTTTTATACTGAGTTTCCTTCTCATCTGTTTCCTAGTCTTTATTGCACATTAACAACTTTATCCCACATATCCGTCGATCACCATAATTCTCATCGTAATATTCTTAGATTTTCATTAATTTTCTAAATCAAATTAAACCATTTTTCCATGAACTTATAATATTAAAAAAACTTTAAACCTAATTCTATTTTATAAAACCGAATCTCAAATTACAAATGAATATTTCTATATACTTATATATATAAATTAACAGATTCATATAATATTTATGTTGTTGTAAAGAAGACAAAGGCATGATGATGGTATCTATTTTAATTTAATAAGAATGTTTTAAATTTGAATGGCAGAGAAAAGTTAAGAAAGTTGCAGGATTGTAGCAGCCTTTTTCCTTTACCAAATTGTTTAAACTTTTATGTTCAGTAGATTCAGATCCACCAATCACACTACCATTCTTTAATTTCTCACTAATCATACCATTGCAAATTCCCCATTTACCACTTTTATTTTTAACTAATTTTACTTTTATCATTTCTAATTGAATTTTCCAAAACTGATTCAAAAGCGCGTTTAACTTCAAATACGTTAGACGTGTCCAACATGCCAAATATATATTTGTGTGTCTTATTAACACGCTAAATATTAAACATTTTCTATTTTAGTAAATATTTTATTAAATACCAGGCGTGTTTAACATGCTAAATATTGATGTTTACTTCTTTTTGGTAGATTTTGTGTTTAAGTTTACTACCATTATTCGTAAATATTTTAAAACCAAATTATTTATAATTAAATTTTAACTTTAAAAGATAAATATTATTAAAAAGTAAACTTTAAGTTTAACTCAATTTCATAAATCGACTTATAAAGTAAGGTTTGCACTCACTTATATACTAAGAATGTCTTAATTTTAATTGATCCGGAATTTTCAACCCATCTTCTTCATATTGGACTATCAACTCGTGCATTGAACTATATATTATGGGTGGTCCAATAGCAGGTGACCTGGTAAGTCTAACAAACAATCGTTATGATTGGTTCAAAATTACTCTTATATCATATTAAGAAGTGAACTTTAAACCTAATTCAATTTCATAAAATCGACTTAAGATGAAATTTACACTTATTTATATAATAAAAAAAATGTCTTAATCTCTAGTTAATGTGGAATCTCCAACCAATATTTTTATAAAACACTTAAATACCTGTTTTGGATTGCTTGTTTAATTTATCATTTTAACATCAAATGAAGTTGTTGCAATATTGATTGATTTTAACTCTAAAATAATGCATGACTAAATTATTTCTGATTTGAGAAGAACGTGATCATTCACTAAAGTTCAAAATCCTTTTTAAGATATGTAATCATTTTCTTTAAGCCTTCAATTCAAACTAATACTAGAATGCTAACAATAATAATAATAATGAAGAAGAAGAATATATGAAAATATAAAATAATTTCCTACTTTTTGAGTCATGAGTGTTAAAGCATAAGGATTGGACAAGAAATAAAGCCACGTGGCCTTATCATGTGTCCTCTCGCAGCAGAAAACTTTTCTTTGAACACCACATTCCACAACATACCCCAATTCACAAATATAGTTGTTCCATTTTCTTATAGGACAAACCATAACAAAAGGAGACATCAATTTTTTCACATAAAGTAATTGATGTGATAATAAAAAGCAACTAAGTCATCATTTTAGTTTCTGAAATTGATGGGTCTTTTTATTAATCATTGAAATTGATTAAAAATAACTAATTTTAATGCCTCTCACTTTTTATTTAATAACTTTTGTATATTATAATTTATATTTTTCAGTCAGTATCGTCATACACCTATGCGTTTTTATTTCTCATTTTCGTAAACTCTAAATTTAGACGGTAATGGGTGTTTACACTCGATAATATTAATATTGAATAATGACTAATTTTGATATTTGTATCTATTTATATATTTAATATGTAGAATTAAAAATTTAATAATAATTAAAAATATATTATTTAATATTTAATTATTGTTTAATCTCGTTAATTTTTCAATTTGTAACTAATTTGTGTATTGAAAATTTTGTTGATATAAAATCAGGACCAATTGAATTAGGTTGACTAAACAACATATTTAGTGAGTAAGTTTAATCATTATGTCTTTTTTATAATCTTTATTTAAATAGATCATTGTGGTTGTAATTTTTTGTGCAACAGAACAAAATGAAAACTTAATAATTTTCTGTGTAGATGTAGGTTGCAGTTGACAACCGAACAAGTTAAATCTCGTGTTGTTTATTTTCGTAATTGATTCGTGATATTTATTTTTGTAGTTGATTCGTGATTATGTTTTGTTTCCGCTTCAGTTTCCGTTTGCGTTTTTTTTCCATCAAACTTATTTTTTTTGTGAAAAATAGTATAAATTACGTGAAGTGTTTTGCTCTTATGAGTGAAGAATGATGCTAAAGTAAGGCATCCCTACGCAGAAACCAAGAAGGCGGCAATAGGGAGCGTTTGGGAAAGCGAAGTGAACAATACCGGTCAACTGTCCCATATATCAAACAGTGGGACCAGAACCCAAACAAGACCAAACGCACCGCAAAAAAACAAGAACATCATCAACAAAGAACAACAACATGAAAGAAGAAGATGGTAGGTACTAAGTAGCATCTGTTACAAGAAACCATGCTCCACCATGGCCAAGATCATTCACCAAACCACTAGAAACATGTCTCAGCTCTGCCGCAAATTCGCTCAGGTCCACGTCCGCTGGGGTGTCCTCAAAAGGGTATCTTTCGTTGGCCACTTTTTCCGCTTCATTTGGAACAGAATTCTCGTTTGCTCCGTCGCCGGAAGCCCACCCCACTACCGGAAATTACCCCTCCGGGACCAATCTTCTTCGCTGCTCGCCACCGACTCCGACGCCTTCCTCGCTGCCACCACCTGCGGCTACGACTCCGATTCCGATTTGGTGAGCCTCAAGATCAGCTTGTTGGGTGATTGCCATATTGGAAAAACTACTTTTGTGGTAAGCTTGTTTATATAACTTTACATTCAAAAACATGATATGATCCACAGGTAGTTATGTTTCTTAAATCTCTGGTTTCGATTTTGGAATTTGCATACATGAATTAGAATTTGACTTTGTTGGGAAAATCATGGATAATAGAAGGGGAGAACAGACTTGAACACCAAAAATTGAACTTCATCCTATGAAAAGATTAGAATTTAATTTTTCTATGATTTTGAAAGTTATTTGTGGTTAGACTTTGCGTGCATAGTGATAATTTATTTCTTGTGAAATGGGTCAAGTGTGGTGGTAGTGTTTTGTATGAGAGGGTCTAACTAGCTTGGGGTTATTATGATGTGAATTCCTATTACCAGATCAAGTATGTAGGGAATGAACAAGAAAAGATGAGTCTACAGATGGAAGGATTGAATCTAATGGACAAAACTTTGTCTGTTCAAGGAGCACGTATTTCGTTTAGAATATGGGATGTTGCAGGTGCTTTGCTTAAACTTTACCTTTCTTTGCTTTTATTTCTCTGCACTGTGTTGTACTTTTTACATTTGCTTTTCTTACTTTTATTCTTTTCTGGGTGTGTTTTGTTAATTGATTATTGATGGTGAAGTGTTTGTTATGTGGCGTGTGAAGGTGATAAAAGGTCCCTTGATCAAATTCCCATGGCTTGTAAAGATGCAGTTGCAATTTTGATCATGTTTGATCTCACCAGTCGTTGTACACTAAATAGGTAGGCCAAGAGATGTTATCTGAGTGATGAGTTCGGTGGAGGGCTTTTAGAAAAGTAACTGACAGAAATAATGATTCTTTGCGTTTTTTGTACTTTGCAGTGTTGTTGGATGGTATAGCGAAGCAAGAAAGTGGAATCAGGTACCATAGTTTAATTCTGCTGGGCTGATATAGCAGTACTCTTTAATTCAATTCATTTCATAAAGTGATTGCCACTTTTTAAATTAAAGTATAGTTTCCAAAAGGAAACTCTTTGAAAAAAACTAGTTTTGAAGTAGTGCATATGGATACAGTATCTGCATTACTATATTCATCATGCTTTAGTATAACTGCATATGGCAAAAGGCATTGATTTTTGCATCAACACTAAACAGATAGAGAGGATCTGAAATTATTGAAGAACAGTGGTAGTATACTATTTGTTTAAGAATCAAGACATCAAAATGCCTTGTTAGTATAACTATATGTCTTGTTTTAGGTGATAATGCCAAAAATGTTGGCACATTTTTATGTCATTTTGTTCCTTTTGCAGAGTGCAATACCAATTTTAATAGGAACCAAGTTTGATGATTTTGTTAGACTTCCCCCAGATGTGCAATGGACAATTGTAACACAGGTAAATGAATAATAATGACCTGTTTTGGTTATTTTCCCCTACTGATGCATCCCTTGATTGACTCATAAACAGAGAAAAATTATTGTAATAAATACTAGTCTTGTTTGAAACATCAGCATGTCATTTATCAACTTCTATGTTTCTGTGTTTAGCATTAACTTTGGGTCCTACATGCTGATTAAAGTCTGATCAGTGATGTTCACATTTCATTACTTTCCTTTTTAGGCACAAATTCCAAGTTATCTTACTTTCTGCATCATTCAAATTTAGCTTGCTAATAAGACACACTGACACAGGCAAGGGCATATGCAAAGGCAATGAAGGCAACCCTTTTCTTTTCAAGCGCAACTCACAACATAAATGTGAACAAAATCTTCAAGTTCATCATGGCCAAGCTCTTCAACTTGCCATGGACAGTGGAAAGAAATCTGAGAGTTGGAGAACCCATAATTGACTTCTGATTTTTCTTTACATAGTGACTTATGTGTACATAGCAGGGCAAAGGAGAATGACAAAATAGAATGAGAAAGAAAACAAGTCAACCTTTTCTTACTGACTAGGAATTTATGAGCATTCAGCACCACCTAGGTACCTAAAAATTCCATGTTTCAACAGCCATTTTGACTGCACATTTGCAGAGAGTGATAACGTGAGATGGTTTTTCTGTCTAGCTTACCCTGTTGTGGCTGAGGTCAAAGCCCACAGGCATTCATATTTTTCCACTGATCAAGAAAGACAAGTTCTATTTCTACATAACTCTTGTATGATATTTTTTATTTCTCTAATGCTACAAATCTATTATCTAACACGTGTTTTTATTATTATTGTTCAACATTTACTATAAATTATACAATTACGAGTGAGACCCATTTAATAACAATAAAACTCACGAATATGTAGTTTGTAATATATTTAAGAATGAGACCCATTTAATAAACAATAAAACTTTGATGGATAAAGAGAGACTTAGATAGTACCTGAAACCTGAAATTGATTGTACAATTGTTGATGTGTTGGTTGCCTTCTCGCTTCTTTCTTCAATTCTCATTCTTTTGTTATTGGTGCTCGATCGAAGTGGACCTGAAAAAAGGTATTCTGACGCTCAAATAAGTATTTAGTGTAAAAAATGTATATTGTAAAGCTTATTAAAGCGTACCTTACCCTTACCTCTCCGTAGATGGTTTATTTATAGTATTTAGACATGGACTTTTGTTGTGATGAGCCGAATTAATCAAATATCAGTTGCTATTTGATTTATAGCATAATTCCTGATTTATAGGAAAGTATATTGGTGTCACATGAATTTAGTAGGACATAATCATAATTCGTGGACAATTTCCACAATTATCATTGTTGTCATTTATTGAGCGTCTTTAATATATAATAATGTGGTCGGTTGGTAATCAAGACCGAGTGACATAACTTGTCTGGTACAAACGAGTACATTATTGAATACGTTTACAAAATTGTGTTATAAAATGAATTTGAGCCTAAACAATTGTGTTATAAAATGAATTTGAGTCTTGAAAAAAAATTGATTTTGAAGGGACGTAGTTTATGTTTCAAAAAAAATTATTGTAAAAGCAAATTGTATTAAAACTCAGGATAATGTTTTATAAGTAACAAAATCATTTAAAATTATTTTAACCTAAAAATCAATTATTTTGTATATGTTGTTTTGGGTTGTATACGTGACAATGTCATTTTACATCATTATCTTGGTCAATAGACAACTTATACAGTATCTTGCCACAAATTAGGGGAAAAAACAAAAGGGATGTAAGAATTAATGCATTTGAAATGAGAGTTTAGAATGATAAAAAAAATGAATGAGTTAAAAAAACAAACTTTTTAAGATGATTATACAAATTAGATTGTTTTTGGTGAGTAATTCTTTTATCAATAGGTTGTAGAAAATTTTGTTGTGTGTCTTTTTTAGAGAATTTTAGAATTTATGTCGAATACTTTTTCGTGAACATGAAAAGGCTGAAAAAAAAATGTAATCATTAACGAAAATAAATAAATCTTTTAAATAAAAAAAAAACTTTATCAAATTATCATATTCCTTATTATCATGTCAAATTTCAATGTTTGATGATGGTATTGCAATTGTTATGACACGAGAGTTGCAAACATTTATATTAAGTTATACAAACTTGTCAAACAAAATTATATACTACTCATCTATATCTATTTAAGAGATTCACAATATGTGAAAATGATGTAAAAGTTTGGATCATTGATTTTTTTTTTTTAAGAAAGATGGTTGATAATGGAAACTTTTCCTTCATCATATTAAAAATATTAAATATTTATAGATTTTATTGTTTTGTTTGTAACTTTAATTAAAGTGTGTTTATAATAAAGAAGAGCTAATATCCATATAAACTCAGAATTAGTAATGATAAAGTGAGTATCCATTTCAAATGATTATATTTATTTTGTAAATTTAGTTAAAAATAAGTCAATTTAATTTATTTTACTTTTTTTTAAGTAAGAAATTTTGTAATTCAATTTTACTTGATATTAATTTGTGAGTCAATGTATTGGTTCATTTAAGTTCATTTTGCTATATAAATATGTATTTATTGTAATTTAAATACAATCAAAGTGGAATAATGTTAGTTATCGCTTACCAGTCAAATTAACCAGATTTAAGTGTAGTTTGTCTAACGCAATTATAGACTACCTAAAGGCCAACAAGATGATAGTATAGAAGTGGTCACATGATCCCAAGTCATTTCCCAATGAATCCTATAGTGAGTCGGTGAACATAATTCAAAATCTATCTGCAAGCAATGAAAATTAACAATCACAGTAAGGCAAAAGGGTTGTGATTGTTAAGCAGGAAAAATATAAATGATGATTTAAAACAGTAAAGAATGCATGTTGACTCACTTCTGTAAATTTCTCACTTCTGTAAATATTATTCATTTCTCAATCCTCAAACAGAGCTAAAGTAGATTGAACATGCGTAAATTTGATTCAACTTGAAACTCACCAATAAAGGATGCGCCTACTGGTTTAATCAGTACCCACTTTGTTCCATGCATATACTCTATGAGAATGCTTATCTCATCTCTCTTGAATCATGCGCCCAAGAAATTAATTAGAACAATATGAACTAACTAAGAAACCTTTAAGATAAAGAAGAATCTCAATCATGCGCTCAAGTACAACCTCTCACAAAAACCAGTTGTATAGAAGATCAGAAGATAAAAACAACTGTTATAGAGAACTAAACAAACAAAAACTTTTATTGATCAAAATCTCAGAACTCGATAGGAAATTACAAAGGAATAACCAAAAATATTTAGTCTTCCATGCGGAGGCAAAACAAAAGAAGTACAAGGAAGAAAAACAAAAGAAGTACAAGGAAGAAAAACAAAAGAAGTACAAGGAAGAAAAGAAATTAAGAAAATCTTGTGAAGCTTCCTCCTTTCTCCTTCAAGTTTGTGTCTTGGGAAAATATTATAGTTTAGTTTTTTCTTCTCAGATTTTATTTTCTATTTTGATTCAAATAATCAACTTGGACTTTTGCATATTTGGTTCATTCACAAAGGTAAACACTTCCTTCATACCATCTACTCTAAAAACATAAAAATAATAATTAAGGCTCTCCAATTATATGAATATTAATTAAAACAATAAATTTATTTATTATTATAGTCCAATGGCTATTAAATATAAATAAAATTATGTTCATCAATTAAATTAAATTGACAAGTGTTAACCTCTCTTTTAGTAAACATTTGATACTTATCAAGTAATATTGCAAATGTAGTAAATAAAAATTAAAGTTTTAACTTATATAATTAAATAAACAAATAAATTAATTTATATTATATTTTTTTTATCATAAATGCAATTTAATTAAACTTACAATCAAAACAATAAAAAATATAAATATTAAATAATTTAATATCATAACTGAAAAGTTTCCATTATCAATCCTCTGAATTAGATGTTAAACTAAAAAATAATAATTATAATGAAAAATGATGAAAAAAACTATAAAGAATAATTTATGGTAGGTTACAAATCAACTTACTTCCAGTTATACTCAAATTCTTTTTATTAAGAGAGTTTGATTTCAATTATCATACATTTTAAATATATATATATATATATATTTTTTATTTTATTTTATTTTATTTATTTTTTTCTCCAACTCAACTAAATTCAAACTCTACAGTGAATCAGGTTAGCTACATCAACTTATTTTAACACCATATCCATAATTATACTTTTAGCTTGATTATAGTTTTCTTTTATGGTTCAGAATATTTTTTTTTATGAATTTTATATTTAAGATTTTAGTTTTAAACTATAAAGTGTGCAAAATTTGAATATATAGTAAATCACTTTTGGTGTTATCTTGAACCTCTTTTGTGCTGTTTTTTTTTCTTTAAAAAACAATTATTATTACTTGAATCAAAAAGTAGTGTAGAATCATTAAAAAATATATAAATAAAAAAATATTGAAATATCTCAGCCCATATACAGAGTCGTATCACAGTATTGAAAAGTCTAAAACCTTCTAAATAGTGATAAAAGGACATAGAAATTGTGATATAATATATTTATAAACACATATTTGTAGTGTTCAAAATTCATTTATTTTGCAATTCATGTAGAATGTGAAAGTAAAGAGAGAAGAAGATAAAATTTAGAAATGAATGTGTGAAATAGCTATGAAGTCTATATGGAATAATATTTTTATTGATGGAGAACTCATACAAGAGATTATTGATGGAAATACTATAAACTATTATTTAATAACTAACATATTGTTATCTCTAAGTTTCTTGAACCAGATCGAACTCGCAAAAGATTTTCTGCATATAAACGAGAATAAGGCTCCACGATCTGACCAGAATCATCCCTCAACAAGTTTATAATCATATTTTCCAACACAAATCCCCTTATGATCAAATACTCAAGCAGAAGATTCTCATTCGTGTGCCCTCTGTACCCATCAATCTCCACCTCCACCAGACTTGTTCTCAAGCATTCACAATCTCCCAAAAAGTCGATCCAAAATCGGGGGAGGTTAAAATAAAACGGTTCTTCATAATCCTGCAATGTTTACAACAAATTTTAGTAGGGTAGATGTTATTAAGAAATGAACTTTAAATCTAACTGAATCTCGTAAAACTAGTTTATGAGATAAGGTTTGCATCCACTTATACATGAAATGCATCCCTCAAACAGAGAATGACAATTCGTGCATGAGATATATAATATGGATGGTTTGATAGCCGTTTGATAACGGATCACCTGATAAATCTGACAAACTTTCGCTAGATAGACTCGAAATGACTTTGATATCATATTAAAAAATGAACTTTAAGCTTAACTCAATCTCATAAAACTGATTTGTGAAAGTCTCTAATCTCTAGTTGATATGGTCAATTATACTGTCGATTCAGAAAAAAAAATTCAATGCATACTAAATTTATACTTACAGAAAGGTCACTTTTTGGGCATATCTGAATGGTGAGACACCCTAACCTAGGGCAACTGTTGAGGAAGAATGCGATTCCTATAAACTCGTCTGCGTGCATGGATGCATTCAAGATCAAATGTTGCACAGACAAGTTATCCTCCATTCGAAGTTGTTCAGGTCCACTAGGAATAACCTTAGAACATCAAATGCAACAGTTAAAACAATTTAGATATCAGCAGAAATATACAGCATTGTACGATGACCATTTATTTTGAGAGAGAAATATACCTGAAGCACATAACTACACACAGTCAAAATGCTAACAATTGAGAGGTTTTTCACCAGATTGTATAGAGGAAAACCAAGTCCAACACATGCATATTCAAGAGAGAAGTCAAGATCTGCCTCTTCTAGTTCTGGGGTATTAAGTTCTATGCTGTTGAACTTCATCTGCCCATAGTAGTTGAAGGTTTGGAGATTTGGTGCATCCACATTGAAAACATCAAATTCAAAACGACAGTGATCAATGAGAAGCGTTTTCAGAGCCATGGTTTCTGGTTGCCCTAGTATGAACTTTTCCAAGCTCCAGCACCTTTTCAAACTCAAATTCTCAAGCATTTTACAGTTGGAAAGCAAAGTTTTGATAGCAGTGAGACTCACTTTCATCCAACCCAGAGAAACCTCTTTGAGCAGATGAAAGTTAAGCACTTCAGTCTCAATAAAACTACATGAATACAACTTTAAATACTCAAGACCAACATATGCATAAACCTGTTTTGGCAGTTCAAAGGGTGCCTCGTAATCTCCAAAAAAGACATCATCCTCGTCCCAATCCAAATCAGCAAAGTCAAGAGTGAGTTCTTTCACCTTACGTTGTGTGGCAAAACCAGCACATAGGTCAATGATCTCAGCCACTTCTGGTAACTGCATTGACATCTTCAAAGAAAACTTGTCCAACACAGTTCCTTTGTGGTTCTCAATCCAAGTTTTGATGAACTCAAGAAAAGCCCTTCTCTGGATTTCCACTGTTTCCAAAGATTGGTCTGGTTTGACAAAGTAAACTTCATCAAACTCTACATTTTTTGTGTACTTGGATGCCTTCAACCAGTTTTTGAAAAGCACAGAATTTTTCACTGCTTCCTTGAAGGGAAGGAATGAAATGATGGTAATGAGCAGCTCTAATGGTAACAAACTGATGAAATTTTTCATAGCTAAAATGGCTGAGAATTGGGATGTGGAGAAGAGGGTTATGAAGGTGATGGTTTTGCAATTATACCAATGGAATTCAAAGGTATATATAGAAAGAAAAAAAATATCATTAATGAATTACATTAATATTCATTTATTTAATATGAAATGCAATTATTTTTTAAGTCCCATCATTAATTATTTTATTAATCACTTGTTATATAAGAATGTAGTAACGGTCTACGTTGTCAAGTTCCATAACGCGGTTGCAGTGTTTGGTTTTGAAAAGGATGAAATAAAAAATAAATAATAAATTGGAAAAAAGTAAGAAATAAATTTGAATGTCTAGTGTGATGGAATATTGACATGGGTGAAAAATATAGAGAAATATTTTAAAATTTCTTTAAATTGATTTGACAATAAAATAAAGATAGATAAAGAAATTAATGAAATATGTGAGGAATAATAAAATGAGTTTTACCAATTTTTTGTTCTTTCATTTGTAAATCATAGAGCCAATATTATTTTACTTCTCCTTGATTGTTTGAAGTGGAGAAAGGAAAAGTGAAGAAGTAGAAAAATAAAAGAAAGAAAGAAATAATTTGAAAATTATTATTTTTATTAAAAAATAGTAGGAAGAAAATAAATTTATTTATTCTTTTTAATTATGTATTATTATTATTAAAAAAAACTACAAACAGTTAAAATTTTCATGAGAATATTTTTCTCTACCAAAGTAGATTAAAGACGACTAGAAATTTTATATTGGAGATCCCACATCGACTAGAAATTAGAGTTTTTCATTGTATATAAGTGGGTGTAAACCTTAACTTCATGAGTTAGTTTGATGGGATTGAGTTAGACTTAAAGTACACTTTGTAACAATAATTTTTAATGGATCATTGTGTCATATCATACGACACAGACATGGATACGGAGACACAGATCTATATATTATATAATTTTTAATGGATCATTGTTTCTTATTTTTATAATCATAATAAAAAATTATACAATAAATTTGAATTTTTAGAAAAATAGTATATTTTTCCTTTTTAAAATTGTGCTAGAACCATGCTATAATTGTTAGCAATCCAAAAAATAATTTTTGAATTAGACACTTCAAATATACGTGTCCTATGAGTATCATACGAGTGTCGGTATCTATCACCGACACGCCATTTAAGAGAAGTGTTCGAACTTCATACGTTATAATGCATGAGTTTTATGAGACTTAATTAAATATTAATTGATGAAATAAAAGTTAATTCAATTAATTAAGTTTTAAGTTTATCATAAATTTGAGTATTTTTATTAAATTTTTATTATAAAAATTTTATTATATATTAATTGATGAGCTAAAAGTTAATTCAATTAATTAAATTTTAAATTTATCATAAATTTGGGTATTTCTAGTTAAATTTTATTATAAAATTATATTATTATGTGTCTAATTTTTTATTTTTTTTTATATTTTTCAATTAATTTTTTACTGACATTTAGGATATAGTTGTTTAAATTTAGAAAATAAATAAATTTAGAAAATAAATTTCTAGTTGTTTAAATTTAGAACATTATAAACTTAGAAAGAAAAAAATAAAGTTTTAAAACTCTAATTATTTTTATAAAAGATGAAATAATTTTATTTTATAAAATAAATAATAAAATAAAAGTCAAATAAACTATGTGACACAATGATATTTAATAAAGATAATTAGGATTCAAAGATTTCAATTTTTTTATGTTCCTATGGATTTGTTTGAGATTGTACAATCAAATTATTACATCACCCTAATTTACCATAAGGATTCATTTTAAAAATATAAAATGTTTATATATTAAATAGAACAAATATTTTAATATAAATTTAATTAAAAATACTCACAAAGTTATGAACTTAAAACTTAATTATATACTATAATTTTGTTTCCTATAAAAACAAATAAGCAATAACAATGCAAAATAATAGTTACATAGTCAATTAACAACAACAAATAAGTGACAACAATGCAAAATAGTAGTTACATCGTCAATTAACAACAAGATTAAATAGAAATACCCAATAAAAATATAATTTTTTTGAGAATTCAATAGAATAATTTTTTAATAAAAATGTCTTACTTAACGATGAGGATATTAAATTTAAATATCTAAATCTTAATCTTATAAATTTGCAGATAAATTTGTTAACTTAAGATTTATTCACAGAGAACAATTTCATTAAGTGCTTTATGAATAAATACTGGCTATTTATGTATCGATTTTGTTAATATATAGATTTTGGTTTAATTATCTATGTTTATTTGTATTTTCTTTCTTCTATTTTTTAATAATATTTTTTTATATATTGTTTATCTTAGAAATAAAAAGTTTCTAGGTCCACTGTTCTAACGCATTGCATATTTGGAGTTGGGTACGACAAATTTTTCTTACTTCTCATTGCTCTAATAAGGATGATCTACTTTCTTTTATTAAGAGTGATGGTAGTCCTTTGGTTAAATTGATTAAGCTTGCGGTGATAACCTTTTC
>Ga0123342_1006980_pt1 | contig 15265 bp, 9 predicted proteins | sample Turbeawhitnodule_FD_89960 | JGI IMG/M metagenome (GOLD analysis project Ga0123342, IMG submission 89960) | Root nodule microbial communities of legume samples collected from Mexico - Turtle bean Mexico white nodule | ecosystem: Host-associated > Plants > Roots > Nodule | place: Mexico: Nepantla... | reverse complement strand
TTTTTTTTTTTTTTTTTTTTTTTTTTTTTTTTTTTTTTTTTTTTTTTTTTTTTTTTTTTTTTTTTTTTTTTTTTTTTTTTTTTTTTTTTTTTTTTTTTTTTTTTTTTTTTTTTTTTTTTCTTTCTTTATTGGCCTAATTTTAATAGCTATTGACAAACATACTGTTAGCAATAAAAAAAAAAGTATTTTACAAATGTGATTTTTGGAAAATAACTAAAAAACAAAGATATAGGATGACTTTAGAATTTAAAAAATCTGCCCTTCCCACCTTTTAAGCATCCATTCATATTTTCTATATTTCAAAAATCTAAATTTAAATTATTGAAATTGGTAGTTATTTTAAATCTGTTTAGGAATAGGATTTTAATGACCATGATGTCAATTGAAGTCTTCTTATTTCTACCATAAATTAAAAAAAATTATAAAAAAATAGTTTTAAACTATTAGAAATTAATTCATGAATTATTTAAACAAATCTCAAAATTTATAACTAAAATTAAGTATATTCAATTTAACTTTAGTGAAATCTAACTCTGAGAATTCAATAACAATTGGTTAACAAGATAAGAATTAAATCACAAATGTTTTCGGTACATGATTTTTTTTCTTTTATAGAATCACAAATGTTTAAAATGCAAAAACTATTCAATTTTTTAAAATAATTTAAAAACACAAACTTAAAATATACAAATTGGTATGAAAATAAATCAAGAAACTCTTTTTTAAACACTCATCGTTCTGTTATTTAAGAACTTAATCATTTAGATAGTCATTTTACAACAAATAATATACGCAGATTTCTTAATTTTATAATAATTATTTGAAGTGTCATAAGATGATTTTTTTTATTAAGCCAATACATAAAAATTAAACTATTTTTTCTCCATTTTATCTTTTTTCACAACCTCTGTCATCTAAAAACGTTGGTTTTAGCATTCCCTTCACGAATTTGTATCTTTCAGACCACAGTAACATGTTCCTGCGAGCAATATCATACCATAATACCTTGGAGTTAAGGAATCATATACACATTGTAAATAATATTTTCCATAACAATGGAATCCCTTATGGAACATTAGACTTTTCTCATCAATAATTTTCCACTGCATTCTCCAATCTGTTGGGAAGTTCATCACTGCAAAAGCTGGAAGAATACTTGAGATGAATGAATTCATTACTAATTCCTGAAATCAAAGATAAAAGAGAAAATTAACAATTTTATCTCACTGCCATTAATTCCTGAAGTTAAGGAAAAACTCAAAACAAGTCCTTGAATTGTTTAAAGGTTTTATTTAAGTTCCCAAAATTAATCTCTCTTTTAATTTTGATCTCTAAACATATGTTATTATTATCACTTCAGTCCCTGGACTAAGGATCAAAAAGAAAAAAAGGGGTTAACTATAGGAACTTAATAAAACTCAAATATTTCAAGTACTGATTTGAGTTTTTCTTAGTTTTAAGAACTAATACAATAACAAGATGAAATTTCAGGAACTAAATTCACTATTTAGTCAAGAGAAAGCTGAAAATGAAATGTGTAATGCTCCTATTACCTACAAATACAACACAGCCCCGGCGTGGAGAAATCATTAGCTCTGTGATAGATTCTGCAAAATAATAGTAACCCTTTGAAGAGTTGATGTATCAGACAGATTCTGAATTACATCCTTAGCAACTCTAAACTTCCCTAATACCAGATGATTTAGAAAACATCATCCTGTACATAGGGGCCTGGCGCTCTAGAACATGTTTTTCCCAATCTGATCTTACTCCAAATGGGTTTTCCTCAAGCCACTCACTTTGTCCATACTCCAAATCAAGCTTACCCTTGCCATATCTCAAAAATTGCTCTTTCATTCTTATTGTCACAGCTTCTACATCAGATTGCAGATAGATCTGGTCAATGTCAATATTCTAAGTAAGCCTCAATATTAACAAACTCAAACTATTCAAAGAATGAAGTCGCTACTCAGCACAACAAAATGTGACTAAAGAGGAAAAGGAAATATTTTCTAGTTTTGTAAGGTTTGGCTTCCCACTCAGATCTGATGAGCAATTATGTTTATATAAGATTAATGGGGGAGACCTGACCCCGTCAACTGCACTAGTAGAAATCCTTCAAAGTCTAATTACCTTCCCATTGGGTGCTAGAAGATCCACTATTGCTTCAATTAAAGATCTCTGAAGCATCCTCCATCTATGCTCAGGTTTGTTGAAATCGGGGTTTGGACACTGCAGAAATAAAGCCAGAATAGAGATTAAGGCTAAGCAGTTGACGGAGAAAAGAAGAAAATTACAGAAAATTTGGTTACCATTAAATTGCGTTAAATTCATAGAACCTCATTTACCATAAGGAATTAGTTTGGAACCCCCTAAACTTGTCTTTCCAACAAAATTTAGTTCTTATAGTGATAGCAAATTTTCTCAAAGGTTAACCAATCATATAGGAAGATTGTGACATCAAACAATGAACATTTTATTGTGAGAAAATTTGAAAAGGAAAAGGCAAAATCAGGGCACAAATAACTGCTATTATAATTTTGGCTTTAGCAGTATTATTACTAGAATGATCAGGTTGGCAACTGTTTAGAAGTTTGTGGACATCATAACTCGAGAACAGAAGACACTTCAGTCAGTCTAATATACAGAGAATGATCAAAGCTTCCATGAATGCCAATCATGCAAGAAACTTCTAATGATGTCGTGAGAAAAATGTGGGTAGCAAACTCTTAGGATTTGGATTTAAGATCTAATTGAACCCTGAAAAATTAGCTAATATGGTAAGAACCGAAAAAGCTTTATAAGTTCTATCTAAGTCACTTTTCTAGTCAATGTGAGACTAAACCATCACCCTTGAGCCTGCAATTACGACAACTCCCAAAAAGATTACAACTAAGGTGCGTTAGGAATGACTGCAACTAAGACAACTTTCCAACACAAACACTTGGCTAGGTTGCATCAGAGAATTGGCAGCAATGACAGCAGCATCATTACATCTCTACAGTAGCTTGCTGACTGCTAAACAATTCGTGTGCCAAAGAAATTGCTTATTGGTGATAATAGTGTGTATAGAATGCCACAAGATGAATGATGCCAAAAAAAGGTGGTCAATACTAATTAATAGCAGGGCTAGCATGCTGCAAATTCGTTCATTGGTGCAATGGTAGCATCAATAGCAAAGAAAAGACCCACAACAGTCAAAATGTAATGTAATAATTCAAAATATTACAAAATTTAATTTATTGACCTGTATTGAGACAAGAACTAACTCTCCTGGGTAAGTAGAAACAATAGAACGGAATGTTGATGTTGCATTGGTAGCAACAAAGTACCTAAAATAGAGAAAACAGGAAACCAAAGCTAAGAAAGTTTAACAAAGGAATTAAATTTCAACCTTGAAGGAACTCTAATTAGTAACATATGATCATAATTCCATGTGTCCGTGTAATAAGTTCAGAATGTTCTTGTGTCATTCCTTGCTGTTGAACCAAGATAAAATTTAAATTCAAGATGTTGCATCAATTTGTACTATGAAAGCAACATAATTACCCATTCTTTATGTCATATTGATTAATAGAATCCAGACAGCGCAAAACAAGCTGAAAAAGATATTAACAGGAAAAAGGAAAATAATTAAGTAAAAAGCCTAGTATGGAAAACAAAAAACAGGGTAGAAGTGAGAGAAGAGGACATAACGAGTAGAAAACCTTTTCATTGATCTCCAAACCAAGGAAGTTTAAATCTTGCCTCCTTCTAGCCATTTCAAGAAGGAAAAGCCCATTGCCTGTAATGAAGAGCAAACTGTGTCAGGGAAAAACCAGTAGCACAAGTTTTCTATCTAATCTGCTGTCTGAGTCCCATCATCCCTCTTCTTCTATTACAGAATTTGGGAATTTTATAAAAGGATTTTAGGTTAAACATAAAAGAAAATTTATGTAATGAGAATACATTCACATCAACTGTTAATATGTTTTATAGTGCATGAGAACTTTAGGCTATGTTTCTAGTTACAAAATTTTATAAGCTACGAGCATAGTGAACATTAATTTAAAAAAATACCACTTCCAATATCAACAACCAGAGATTGAGCTGGGTCAGAATAAATGCTGTTCCAGTTGATTTCAGAAGGGTATCCCTGCAACATGTAACTACCATAAGCAGTAATAATATCAATCACGCAAAATGCTTAGACACTTTAAGATGCTTAAAGCAAGATCGGTTTCATCAGCGTGATTAAATGAAATACTGCAACGTTAACTACGTTCATCTTAAAATATCAATATTGACCTTATCTTCCTAATTCCTACATGTCAATTACATTCTGTTAGGACTATGGGAATGCGGGAGTTAGTTAATACAGTTAGGATATTGATAGTTAGTTCGGGGGTTAATGAGTGAAATAGACAGTAGGATGTAAGGAGAAAGAGGGAAAGTAGTTCACTTATGTAGATTGAGCATTAGCTCTTTGTGAAAGGAGAAATCCTTTGTGAAGGGAAAACCCTTGAAGGAGAGAGTGCTCTCCTATTTCTTGATCTTTTCATTCTATTCAATAAAAATCTTTATTTTGTTTCTCTTTTCAATTCTTGGTATTATAGAATATTCTCTTGTTTTCTATAAGATTTGTTACTCTGTTCCAGCCTTTGCACAACCGTGCCCTAAGGGAAGCTTCTATAAATGCTCCCTTTGTATTAAATTTTTAGAGTTAAAAATGAAATGAAAAACTCCATTTTCAGTTTAGTTTTTTCTCTTTGAATTTCTCTATGATGGCATAAAAGTGAAGTTTGTTAAGGCACTATACAGTATTAGACGGTCTAATATCCCACTAGACGGTCTTATGAGAATAAGTTCATCTATGAAGCTTTTGATGATAACAAATACTATAAGGTGTGTTTAACTTTTATGACAAAGCTACCTCATGTGCAAAACTTAAAATAGACACATCAAACGATTTATTGAGATTAAACTTGTAGATAGTCCTACAGTGTTACACCTGTTAGATGGTCCCTCGGAGTTAAACTTGTTAGACGGTCTCATTGTGTTCAAAAGAGTGAGATAAGTCTACAGTTTTAACATTCTAGACGATCTCACAATGATTAACCTGGTAGACGGTCTCACTATGCACGTGCTAGACAGTTTCACTATGTTAAACATGTTAGACGGTCTCTTTATGTTAGACGTGCTAGACGGTCTCATTGGTCCTCAACCTACTAAATTATCTCAGAAAAATGTGTTAGACAGTCTCAAAGACATCAACATGTAAGACGGTCTAGTCTTTGTCTTCGTGTTAGACGGTCTAGTCTTCATTTTTGCCATAAATAGTCTAATGCGTCAAGGAAGTTTCTAAACTCAATCTTTGTACTCTAAAAATGTTTTCTAATAATCCTTGAATGTTTTCAAAACTTGTATTAATGCTATTAATTCCATATAAATCAAAATTTCAGTCAAACATCCTATTAAGCTTTTCTGGAAAGTTTTCAAAATTCAAAACTAAAACAAAGGCTTTCAAAAACTTAATATCTTCGCATTCTCGATTCTATTTGAATGAAATATATCCTATTTAAAATACTGATATGCATCAAACATTCTTAAATCTTACAGAGATAGAAGGTTTTCGAAAATACAATTTTAACAAAGAAAGGTTTTGAAAAACAAAGAGACAGTTTCGATTCAAGTTCGAAATTATGTTTTGATAAATTAAATCTAAGATAAAGTCTGAAGCATCTAATGGAAAAACAAAGGTGCTACAGTGTGAAATTTGTGCAAACTTTGAGTATATTCAATTCAAGCTTCAATGCTCAAAATATACAAGTATAGAAAGATTTCAAAGTCCAACATCAACAAATAATCATTCAAGACGCACAAGAAATCTTCATAGCAGAAGTTTCCTTTGGAGCATTTATACCAAAATGATGAAATGCAATTTTAAAGACTTTCAATTTACAAGCTTCAACCATCATCTTTTCTGAGGCTATATAAAGAGCTCGGAGTTCAAGAAGAAAAGAACAACAAGAATGATTTAGAAAATCATATTGTATAGAAAAGTTTAAGAACAAGATTCACATATGTTGTAAATAGAGCGTCTAGTATATTGGGTTGTGAACCATTGTAAATCCTTCACTTTGTGAAATATACCCAGTGAGCTTTCATTGTTCTCTCTTTGAGAGTGTTTTTCTCATACGTTGAGAGGTCTTAGTCTCAGGTGAAGATTATGACTGGTGTATCTGGAGAGGTGAGAATACTCATTGTACCTAGAAGGGTTTGTGTACTCAGTGTATATGGAGAGGTGAGAATACTCGGTGTACTTGGAGAGGTTTGTGTTTTGGTTAGTGAAAGCTATTAAGCAGTTTGCTTAAGGAGACTGGTAGGGTGAACTAGTATAAATTTGTGTCTTATTTTTCTCTTCTCTTTGCTTGTTAGACACTATCCTTGTGTGTTCTTTATCAACTGCAAATTGAGTTCAGGCTCCATTCATGCTCCCCCTTCTGGAGCCAGTTGTTCCTACAAAGTTGACAGGTGTGTGCCTTCATCTACATATGGAAGTATTCGTGGATTTTATTTCATACTTGATATGAGTGAATTGATTCCATGACTTGAGAGAGAAAAGATTTTGACAACGTTGATTGAAGCCTGGTAAGCAACACTTGATCCTAAACTTTCCAAACTTAATATGTAGGAATGACATTATCAGCATCGGGATCTTGATCAGTGAGTTATCTAGGAGGAATCAATGGGTTAACGACAATCCTCTGAAGCTTGAGCGACTTTGTGACAGTTTGATTTGATGTTGCAAATATAATTTGAGTCATCTGAGTTTCTCAACTATAGAGTTGAGAAAAGAGTGAGGCACGAAAGGGATGGGATTTGAGGTAGCCATTGGAGAGAAAAGAAAATCAAGGTCAAAGTTTACCACTAGAATGAGTTTATCTATGACTTGGTTCCTACTAACGCAATCATTCACAAGAATGGCTATATACTATTTTTGTTAGATATTGGTGGAGAAAGTGATAGTGTGTTAGGGTTTCTTCTTTTGGTTCCTAACAATTCCAACATGCCGTGAAAAATAACTTTTTTTTATTGTGTACCAAAATTTTGTCCAATTTAGAAATAAGTTCACCAAACAACAAAAATATATTTGCTTTTAAGGAACATCATTCATATGTATTGGTTATGGACTAAAATGACCATGTTTTATTTTGTTAGAAAAAGTTCACAAAATAATGAATATAAATTATATAATAACTGAGTCTTCTCCATAAATTCCAGCGGCAAAATACTAACAGTGCAAGTTCAAGAGGCATGCAAGGTAGTTTTGAACAATAAAATATTTTGAGCATACATTGCATTATTATCCTGAAATATTTAGTGGAAGAGAGTGGTAAGAAATAGTTCTTATCAAGGCATACCCTGTCGACAGCCATAACACCAGGGAGCTTTCTTCCTTTGAGAAATTCCCATACAACAGAAGCATTCTCAATTATATTTATAAAGGACAATGAACTTTTTTCCTGTCTCACTAGTTTGCTTGCCATGGCTCCAACAACTGTTATTTCACAGTTGTTTTGGCCTAGTTTGTCTAGAATTCTTGTCAATTTAGAAGCCCCGTTGGTGTATTCACTTGAATTAACAAATTTCACCGGACCAATCCAAACTATCTTCTGCAATGGATTCAAGTAAAAATGTTATGTAGTGCCTTGTTACATTTCAAAATGTATAGATAATAAATTTTCTTAGAATGAAGACACTGTTATCCATTACCAATACCTAAAGTCATTGCATGATATTGATTACATGCACAAATTCAAACTAAAAGCAGCAGATAAGATGCAAGAACCAAATGCCCATTTTAATAAAACATTCCCTAGGACAGAAATGATAAATCAATCCCAATTCGATAGTTATCTGAAGACTCTTTAATACATATTAAGAAAATAAACCAACTGCAGTACCTTACAATTTGTAAGTGTAGAACCGATTTCATCCAATGATGCAGGTCCTAGGTCCACAGGCACCCAATCTAGATAAAAATCACATTTTGGATTAACTTTATTTGCTGAACAAAAATAATGTCTAAGAACACAACCCCTTATCAATTTGAAGAATAGCGTACCATCCAAAATTCCATGAGAAGGAAATACTTGCAATTGCTTTGGATCACACTTTTTCTGGCACCAAAAATCTTTTGGATACAGAATCTGAACGTTTCTATCTTGAGCAAGTCTCACTATATCTAGAGCTTCATTAATTGCTTTACGGTCCACTAAATCACAAGGAATTGATACTCCTAATGCGTGCATTACTTGAAATGACATCATACCCACAAAAACAAACCCTTGGCATCTGGAAGCTAAGAACTGAAAGGAAGCTGCTTTATCATAGAGATTACCCCCTCCAATCTGGATTGCAAGAGAAACAAATAGTGAACAAATTTATCAATAAAAGTACTTGAGACTTTCTTCAATGTAAAAGTTGTGGATTATAACTAATAACAGAAGAGACATACAATTGCTACATATGGCTTCCTGCTGGCTTCTGCAAGATTCTTCAGTAGATTAAGCCGCTCCTCAAAGTGAAAACCAGCTATACAGGCATAGCAGAAACGGGTAACACCAACAGTAGATGCCAGAACTTTATGACAGTTGGAGAAGGAGTCATTTACAAAGATATCAACTCCTGATGATAATGTTCTAGCAAATTCCAAACAATTAGCAACTTCCTCTTTGAAATTAGAAAGATTCCCAAGAAGATGGATATTCTCTTTCTCAAGGCTATTCATCTTTGCTTGCTTCTTAAAATAAATGGTATGCAGTGGAACAATTTGTATTTGAAGAACTTCTGATAAGAAATCTACAGCATAGAGATCATCAATTATCCAATATGGAAGCTTCCTTACATAAAAAAATGACATATGTTAATTCCATTGCCCGCATTGATTACAGTTTCTTTTTAGTAGTTTCTTCTGTCTTTCCACCCTTTAATAAAACTAGAATTGCTATAAGCAGTTCAATTGATGACACAATAGCTAAACATGGCAACAAACAACAAGGATTGAACAAAAAGCCTTTAAGAAAGTACCTGTAACTGAATCTGTGTGATGTTCTGGAGTATTCATATTCCAATCACTGACCAAGATGATCTTTGCCCCAGCTTTGTGCAAATATTTAATTGTATATACTGCATTAGAAACTGATTGATTCTTCTTGTCACACACTTTCTTGACTAATATGTTAGAATCAAATCTGACCATGACAACTTTTCCAAAAAGCTCCTCCCTAGGAAATTCTCTAAGAGTTTGTATATGAGGAATACCATTCAACTCTCCACCATTACTAAAGTAAATCTAACAGTAAAACCATAAAATTTAGAGCCAAAACAAAGAAAAAACAAATAATGTTGTTCAAGAAAGAATACAATAACGAAGATTGATTCACTGGTTTTTTATTTCATCAAAACAAAAACACAAAACTTATACCACATCGAATGAAAAAAATTTAGATCCAAACAACAGCAACATATTTAGTTCTACTTACTTAGAAACTGGGTTTATGGCTAATTCAAGCCTCAAACTAGCTCAAGGTATAAAGGTATATATAGTTGATGTGAATTTTCTATACACACCCCTCAAACTAAGGAGTGGACATCTCAAATGTCACAAGACTAGATATCTATATGCAATCTCATGAAAGCCCGATAGAAAGTGACCTGATAGACCCGACAACAACAATCGTTAGGATAGACTCTAATATCATCTTAAAATTTAAATTTAGGCCTAACTCAATCAAAAACCTAGCTTAAGGGGTAAGCATTGTCCTCCACTTACATACCTAGTAGATGCGGGATCTCTAACACACATTAATGCCAACAACCAGTAAGCATGATATTTTACCACTACGCATGCTATTATTTATGAATATCAAATCAATCTTGAGCATGCACCTAACATACTAAGCTTTTAGAATATTTAGTCCATGCAATATCAAAACCATGGTGACCAAGTGATCACGACACACGAGGAATTCATTCCTTGTACGTTGTAACCCTTGTTCTTCATAACTAAAGTGAGTTTCAGCACAAGATATGAAAGGTTATGCTTTGTCCCAACTTCATGTTCAAACTCCAAAGGGTTTTGCACAAGGGTCAAGTTATGTATGCATCAAGCTGTTATGACCTGTAGGTCAGGAGTAAGATCCTAGCTACTGCTTCCCGCAAGGTATGATAATGGGCTTGTGCTTATACATTTAGGAGAGTTGGTAAGAGAAAAAAAATGCATCAGAGAGACAAAAAGAAACCTTAAGTTTCTCAGAAATACATTTAGAACATAGTGTAGTATGTGATGAGATACCATTCCGGATTTTACTATATATGAATTTTTCAGGGATAGGTTTAATCTAACTTTCATAGGTTATCTCCTTACGATAGTCTTCCTACCTGCTATTTATTTTATATCTCTTTTTTTATTTTTAATTCTACTTTGGGTATGCTGCAAATGATTGATATAACTTGGGGTGCCAACCTATTAAAACTTACAAAGTTATATATTTGCATAGCTATGTTCTATAAAAGAAAAGTCTGAGCTCTTTCTCATCATCCATAGATGTCCAACAACCTTAACTACCGGAGAAAAGACATAATAATGACAATTAGTGTGTGCCTCCAAACTTTTTGCAGTTACTTTCTCTCTTTCTCCCTGACTTTCAACCTCCCTCCCTCTCTTTCCCTTCCTACATAGTTATCAGTTATAACTTACGAGAGTAAGGCATTCCTCTAGAAGCATATTTATTGTATTCATCGAGTAAGGCATTTATTATAACAAACTGAATCCTAGAATGGTGAAATATCATCAGATTCAGAACAAAATACTGTGGCACAAAAAGGACCTGTTATGTATCTTACCTTGTGGTTAAACAAGTTCCCAACATGATTTGTTAAGTCCCCACTGCCTGTCAAAACTAACTTCAAATAAAGCACAGTAACAGAAAACAAATAACAAACTTCAAAAGAAAAATAAAAGAATCCTTAAGTAAAACAACCTTGGAAAGCCAATGGGGCTCCATTAAACTTATGAAACTTGGCAAATTTTCCAGTATGAGAATATCTTTTTTGCTTAAAGAACTTGGGAAAGTCATTGAAACATAAGTTGTTGAAGAGAACAGTTCCATGGAGAAGATTCACAAGGTGGCCCATCATCAATTTCCCAAGATTGAAGCTGCAAGTTGTAAGCGCAATTAAACGAACAATGAAAATTGCATGTCCAATACATCATCCACAAACCCTCACAAGCACTCACAAAAAGAACCAACACAGATACACTAGCATAACAGTTGAACTTAACACAACACGTTTTGTCACATCGAACTTCATAAATAAATAAACACTGTTCCACGTTTGAGGAAATTAGAGTGTGATAGTAAAGTGAGAAATATTTCAAGTTTTCCAGCCAAATGAAAATTTTGTTGTGAGTTTAAGAAAAAATTGAATCTTGCAAATGTTATTGTTTCTTTCTCTACTTATTACCAATATTGAACAACAGAACGAAGAAGCAAAACTCACCTTAGAACTGCACTGCCCCTTTCCACGGTCGCAAGACAACAATGTAATTCGGTTAGATGATAAAACGACACGATACAACACTGTCGTTTTGATTTTAACCAAGGTTAATTACGCAGGTTGAAATAAAAATCAAACTTATATTTTTTTATGAAATAAAATTACTTTATAAAAGATAAAAAGAATTAAGAGAAATTATAGATTGAATTTTCTCTATATTAACTTATACAATAAATTATTTTTTAATTTATGGGAAAACTCAGTTTTATTTTAAAAATTCTTATAAAGAAGTTGGACCAAACCTACCTTATATTTATCTAGAAAGATAAATTCTTAAAAATGTAAATGATGTAAAAGTTAGTTGTGAACTATCTAAATTCCACTTTCTATAAGCGGATAAAATGCATATTTTTAATTTAATTATTAAGTTATATCGATATAACTTAAAATAACTGTTACATTATTAATATTTTTTATAGAATATAAATTTTGTCAATTCAACTACTAAATTATAACTATATAGATTATTTTTACCAAATTTTTTAAAAAAAATATATAGTTAAGTGGTCTGAATTTATACTTTAAGAAATATTGTACAATTTTTTTAAGGGTTTTATATTATACATAGGATTTATTAGTTAGTTTTTATTGTTTATAGACACTTTTCAAATTTTGCCTTTAAGAATTTTTAATTGATATGTACTCTGATGATTTTTTAAATTTTTTAAAGCACACAAATATTGTTTGCTATTTCTCTGGGATACTTTCATGAAGTAAATAGATCTAGTACAGAATAAGGTCATTGTTGGGTTGAGTTCACTTTCTAGGTGGAGATTCAGTCCAATATTAATCATCTTTATGGTTTTTTCTTGAACAGAGTGAGAGTCATCAGTAGAGACAGAGAGAAAAGGAAAGGAGAAAAGAGTGAAGAGAGGAAGTTTCATCCAGCAACTTCCAACCGTTGATAATTCGTGTTGATTCAATTTGACCGTTTGGATTGTTGAAAAGTCGCCAGAATAATTACTTATAGGTCGCGTAGAGTAGCTGCAGTTTGGTGAATTTTCTGGTTTATTGTTCTCTATTTTCCACGTTAAATTTTTTGTGTCTTCCTTCAGTGTGTTTTTTGTTGCTGTCATTATTTGTTATTGCTCCTCACAGATTTTTGCAAGTTTGGAAAATTATTATCTACTGCTTATTGCTCTTGTTGAGTTATTATTTTACTGTGTTGAATTTCCCATAAAAAATATGTTGAAAACACAAATAATAGTGATCAATTAATAGTTTACTTCAAGAACAATAGATAGAGTAAGAAAGAACAATACATAAACGGAGTAAGGGATTTGTTGTGATCACAATACAATAAGCCCAAAAACATTGAAAGAATGTGCCAAGCAAATAAAGCAAATTATATCAATCGGAGACAAAAAAAAAAACAAAGAACAGCCTTTCAAAATTTGAAATGTATTAAATATTAAGCATTATTCCATACAACGTTATTTTTGTGTTACAAAGAATTTTAGGTATGAACAATGTTCACTCATATAAAAGCCATATAAAGGGCTACAAAACATTTGTTTAGTTCGTTAGAAGTACAAGGCAATTTGTTATGATTAGAGTGCAACAAACAAGATCATGAACTCAGAAGAACACGCAAAACGATAAATATGAATTATTTCAATTGGAGATAAAGAACGAAGAATAACACAAAGCTAGAAATGAATGAATCATCTTAAGTATTACATAATAATAAGTATTATTAATACAACTCGATTTTATATTATATGCAATTTTTTATATGAAAAATTTTCACTCTTTAAAAAGCGCTAGAAAGCACTAACTAATTAGTTAGAAATACAAAATGAAATCTAATAATGAACTTAGAAAGATGAGTAGTGTTTTACCAAATAACTAGATGATGAGTCATTAAATAACTTTTTCATAAATGATGTCTTCAACTATCAACGAATCTACTATACAATGTTTATAACCATTAAACAATCTATCCTGCAAGGAGTTCACAAGATTTACAAAACTTCACCTTGGACTATAATTACTTTCTTTTAGAGTTTTTTTTCTTTTTTTTTTCTTTTGGAGTTATTACTAACAACATTAAACAAGTCAAAGCAATCCATGATCACTTTCTTCTTGAATCCTATTTCTAAAGTATATAAATAGGAACCTTGGGTAACATTAAAAGCATCAAGAGACACCAATAGGTATAAAGACATATCAATAGATAGAGAAACACAGAGGTTAAATGGATCAACTGAGATTCAGAAAGAGGTTTATATATGGAGTTCTGTCGGATTAGACTCAAAGAGTCTAGAACTTCAAAATCAATCAAGCTACAAGGCCAAAACCTTAAAAGAAGTAAAGACCAATCTCTGAAGAAGGAAACTTGAAGTCAAGTTGGTTACAACACTCAAGGATCCGTGTTTGTTGTGTTTAGCTTCTCATATTGAACTATTACTATAAGATAAATCTATATAATTGGGATTAGATGGCTATGTTGGACTTATTGTTGTTTATAGATGCATGTTTCTCTTTTACATTCAAATTTCTTGGGTTTGGTAGTGTATTTAATCCTCAATGGTGAGGAATGACCATTGATTGTCCATAGGGCATGAATGACGCCAAAATTTCATGTTTCTGAACCCTATTCAGCCAGTCATAATTCAATGGTTGCAAAGCGCGAAGTTGAGACTATGGTGAACTGTTCCATCCTAATGCATAGATAATTCATAACAATGTCTTATTGCTCTAGATAACCTTGCGCGAGGAATCAACTTGGTTTGGCCAAAATAGGAGCAATGATTTTGAATAAAACATTGCATTTATAAATAACAATAACAAAGGAAATTCACAAAGTTATTTCATTCTCAACATTTATGTTATATTGTTACTTCATTGCTTTATTGATTTGTATAATACTTCACTATCAATCTAAATATTTAATAGTACTATTATTATTATTATTATTTATAGTTTCTATTTATAAATATTACATGCAAATCATCTCCAAATCACATATCACTTCATCTTAAAAGATAATTATACTTTGATATCATTAACTTCATGTGGATATGACAATCATCAACTATACTATAGTTGACTCAGTCCGCTTGCCGAGTAAAAGAGTGGGGATTTGATTGACTGAAATTGATTGAACTTAACCCACCACCAACTTCCCACTCCACTACCAAAAGAAACACGAGACATGTATTCATTCTCCTCGTTAGTTAGAGTAGAATTTGTTAAGACCCAGATTGTTTAATCCTACAAAGAGTTTTGATGATAACAAATAATGAATAATGTTATATTACATGATCCTTCTAATATGTGTTTTATGCAAGTTCTTGCTCACCAAATTGTGTAATGGTAAGAATCAGATGCTAGACGCCATAAATTCATGCATTTAATGGTAAGATAAGTCAGGTAATAAAGTCATAATTACAAATGTTTTCTAAAGTTAAAATGAAACAATGATTGATAAGTTTAGGTGATTGAAAGAACCTTAAATGATTAAGGAAACACACAAAGTTTAACAAAGATAGAAAATATATGTTTCACAACGTTCATATTAGAACCTTGAAAGGAAAAAAAAAAGAAATGTGCAACGAAGTATCAATTAATTATATAATACCTTTACTGCATATTTTTATTTTTACATGTTAAGGAATGAAAGATCAAATAGAATTCAATCCTATAGAAAATATGTTTC
>Ga0123342_1006979_pt1 | contig 15268 bp, 10 predicted proteins | sample Turbeawhitnodule_FD_89960 | JGI IMG/M metagenome (GOLD analysis project Ga0123342, IMG submission 89960) | Root nodule microbial communities of legume samples collected from Mexico - Turtle bean Mexico white nodule | ecosystem: Host-associated > Plants > Roots > Nodule | place: Mexico: Nepantla... | reverse complement strand
TGTTTTGGTTTGACAACAAGTCAACCAACCAAAACAGTTTTCAACCTTTTCAAAAACACCTAAGAGTAAAACAATCGGTTGTTTCGACAAAACAACAGGTTGTTTTTCACTTAGTTTGAAAAAACACTTTAATCTTAAAAGGTTTAAAAACACTTTAGCTTTAGATTCAACAAAGAGTGGATTACACAGATAAACTACCCAGATCCTATTCTAAACACAGCAACAACTTCAGCCTTACATCAACCACTTGAATTTGGATTCTTCAAAGCCTTTGATCATACTTGTTTCAACATCTTTAACCATTCTCGTTCCTCTTAGTCATTGACATAAAATAATAAATGCTTCTGGACCCAAGCGAATAATGTCACGGCATCTTTCAATATGGACCAAGTACGACATCAATTCTTGTCGACAACGCTATTTTTGTGGAACCAACTCCGGCATAACATTATTTGTCTCCGTTAACACACGCAACAGATTCAATCCATATCCAATCATGCAAAGGACTGTCATTGTTGCTACTTACATCCACACATTTATTTGTTCTTGTATTTGTGAAATTAGTGTGAAATCAACACCAACATCAAAATTCATGTCATTCGTGCTAGACATTTCCACATTGTCGAAATACATAGACATATGGTTATCGTTATCCATGGTCACAAAATATTCACAATCATATATGTTTAACTATTAGGTATAAAGAACCACATTTTAGAAAAATAATAATAATACATAAAATAAAAAATTAAATTATATAATTAATTTATAAAATCTTAGCATAAAATTAATTTGGAGTTTATATTGTGCTTTTTTCACTTCTAAGTTTTTTTTTACTTCATCTTGAAAAAAAAATATTATATGTAAAGTAGTGTTTTTATACTTATAAATCATTTATAAATTCAAAAATAATATTCTTTATACTTATACCTATTTTATAAATTCACAATAATATTTATCAACTTTTTTTTACTTCATTTAAATAAATATTATATCTAAAGTATTTGTACAGTAGTATTTTCAAAAACTAAAATATGCTTTATACTTATAACTATTTTATAAATTCAAAATAATATTTATAAAGTTTTTTTACCTGATTTATTTTTAAAATTCAATATTGTATGTAAAGTAGGCTTTTCCAAATATTATCTGTAAAGTAATATTTTTAAATCTTTAAATATTTTTTATACTTATAATTATTTCTTAAATTCAAAATAATATTTATAATTTGTTTTACTTGAATTTTAAAAACAAATTAAATACTGTAAAGTAGTATTTTAAAAAATTTAAATATTCTTTATAGTTTTAATTATTTTATAAATTCAAAACAATATTTATAAAGTTTTCTACTTTATTTTGTCAAAAAACATTCAGTATTATACGTATAGTAAGCTTTCCTAAAGATTAAAACGCAGAAGTAGTATTTTTAAATCTTTAAATATTCTTTATAATTATAATTATTTCTTAAATTTAAAATAATATTTATAAACTTTTCTTACTTGATTTAAAAGTAAAAACTAAATACTGTAAATAGTTTCTTCAAATATTTAATTATTTTTTATGCTTTATAATTATTTCTTAAATGCAAAATAATATTTATAAACTTTTTTACCTGAATTTTAAAAACAAATTAAACAATGTAAAGTAGTTTTTTCAAATATTTAAATATTCTTTATACTTTTAATTATTTTATAAATTCAAAATAATATTTATAAAAAAAAAATTATTTTTTTCAAAAAAAATAATTCAATATATTATATGTAAAGTAGGTTTTTGAAATATTAAAATGTACAAGTAGTATTTTTAAATGTTTACATATTAATTTATATTTATAATTATTTCTTAAATTTAGAATAATATTTATAATATTTTTTACTTGACTTTTTCAAAAAAAAAAATTAATATTATCTATAGAGTAGGCTTCTCCAAATATTAAAACGTACAAGTAGTATTTTAAAATCTTTAAATATTTTTTATACATATAATTATTTCTTAAATATTGAAATTTATGAGGAATATTTATTATATTGGCTCAAAATCCGTTTAACAAGTTAAATATACATAAATTTTGATATCTTAACTAATTCTACTTAATATTATTTTCTCAAAAATATTTATAATTTTAAACCTAATTATCATTATCAATAATTATGCTATCAGATTTTGACAAATAATACACTTATTCAACAAAAACAAACCACCTAATTATCATTATATTCATTCAGCCAAACTAATTTATTTATTTTACATATATACATAAATCAAATCACACTACACATACACACATAAAAATAAAAAATAATTATTAAAACATCAGAACAGCACACATACATACATAAAATAAATAAAATAAAATAAAAATTATCAAAACATCAGAACGTGTAACTGGTGGTTTTTTCCAATACTAAAACACTCATTAGGTACTAGTTTTGACTTTTCACAACTCTCCATCAATTATAAGTTCTTCTTTGTGTACTCGAGACCACCGTGTACCGTTGTCCAACCACAGCCGTCGTGCACCACTCACCAATGGCAACCACCGCACACCACGACCAACCACACCCATTGACCACCACAAACGGACCACCACCGGCGGAGCCACACACCACCACAGGACCAACTTGCACCACACACCGCCAACATCCAAGGACCTCTTCACCAAGCCCAAACTCTTCATAACACACTCACATCCTTCCTCAACTCAATGCATTCCCTCTCTCATTCCACTATTTATTATTTCATTCACTCATCAACTATCACTTTTATGACCGTCACAGCTGAGAGAATCTCTGTTCTATGGAAGATGAGAACAGTTGAACACGTTTTTTTGTTGTATGAGAACTGTTGAACGCTATTTTCTTGTTGTTTTCTTTGGAAAAACATTTCTCTTCATGACATATAACACTGCTCAATGTCATGCTTTATTTGAAAAATCAAGGATAAAAATGTAAAAGCACAATTTAATACTAATTTTCTCTGCTATTGACAAAATTTGTAGTTTCTCACCTCTCCTCACCATTCTTTCCGCAACACTTCCTAGATACAAGCAGAAATTTTATGCGCTTTTCTTTCCAGGTGAACATCCGGAGTGCGTTAAAGAAAAAGTATGAGATAAGTTTACATACAAAAGTTGTCCTTAATATTAATTTAAAAATTAAAAATAATTTTATTTTTAAATAATTCATGTTAAATAACGAAATGCTCATTTTTATAATTTTAAAATATAAAAAATAAAATAAATATTAATAAAACTAAAATAGAAAAAAAAAATTGTGTTCACCAAAAATAAAACAGTTATGAAAAGAATTCTCTTTTAACAACTATCAAAACCGAAACTTGTTGCGATGTTAAATAAAATAAAGAAGTCATTTAATTGCAGCAATTTAACATTATAATACTTAAAATGTTCAAATACATAATTGAGAATTCAAAATAAGCTGAACACCACACCACCCTCCTCCCCCTTTCACTTTAAATAATTTATTTAGTTTCAAACTAATACAATCCACACAAGAATTAAAGTATGAGTCGATTTGAACTTTCTATCATGGGTTATGGCCCCTTTATTTGTCAGAATATGATCATGAAGGTTAATTGTTCCATCAAGCACTTCACTAAATTTGAAGGCACAGTCAGATCATTTTTTTATTTATTTATTTTTGGCACAACTTTTTCATTTTTGACAATTTCCGCTCACAATTAGAAAGCATTAAGAAGAACATCTAAACATTGAGAGCACCTTCATTGGCAATCAATAAATAATGAGGAAGCTAACATAGGACTGGCTCCCGATACAAGATAACCTATAACCTAATATAAGAAACATTAGTTCAAAGAGCATCCCTTCCCAATGTTAAAGCCCAGGAATAGATTCAAGATTGTACTTTTGGGAAGATTCAGTATCCCTCTTTTCCTGTAATGTTGGTGGCGACATGCCATCAATAGCATGCAGGTATGCGTAGGAAGCAGTCCGATTAAATGGTGGGCTTGGATTGCTGATTCTGCTGGCAAGGAAGCGACGGATCAGGCCCCTCAGAAATGGAGCCATGGTTTCTGGCTCGTGTTCCAAGTAATACATTATTCCTCCCATACACAGAGAAAACAAGAAAACCTGTACAAGTTGAAAGCATAAAATGAAACAATTTCTATAGTTGTCATGCAAGGCGTCGCCTAATTTCTATAGTTTTCTATAACTGATAAAAAAAATAAAAAATGCAAGGCCTCGCCTAATTTTCTAAACTATAACCTTAAACCCTTAAGAAAAATGAAAACAAGAATCATGTACATGATTAACTAGGAAAAAGACAATAAATGAGCGGCAACGCTTGGAGGCATTGTTTTTAAACTGATAAAATACTCGCATTCTCGATCTGCGTGATATTGGAGGTAAAAAAAACCTCTAAAGAGGTACCGACTATAAAAACTAGCTTTCATCTCAAACAAAGTAAGGCTGTGTTACAAGAGTACTATAATATTATTTTTGGAAAAGGCTAGAAAAACAGATCAGATAAGAGTTTCCTTTAATTCATTATAAGTTGAGAAGTTAACAGAAAACTGAACAAGGAGATGTGATCGTTGAATCATGCCGTACTTCAAGAAACCTTCTTTCTCCTTGCTTGCGATCTACGGCACTTTCTTCTCTTGTTACTTTTAGTTAACTTCCTGTCTGCCATTATTCCTTGGAAATTTATTGTTTCTCATGAGGTCTCTCAGCCTTCTATACTACTCTGTTTCTGGTAAGGATTCATCTCGACCAGGTTCTACTATAAGGTTGTTGCTATAGCAATTAAAATTCCGGTAGATGAATACCTTGCGGATTTAGTAGGATGCAAGAATCATCATCAAGTACGGTTCATTCTTTATAAAAGGTGTTACTCTCTAGTGGTTAATGCTGTTAAAAATGAACTTTTGTCTCTATGGAGTCCTGTCAAGAACAGGATTTGATTTTTTTGGGGAGTGCTTATATTGAATTCTCCTTTGAATCTTCCAAGCATATGAAACAAGTGTTTTCTGCAGGTTCTTGGATTTAAATCCTACTGTTCTTCAGCTTTTTCTGTGGCCCCCTGATTTCAATCCAGAAAAGCAAAGAAATTATAATGCTCGTGTTTGGGTTCATAGCTATGGAATGCCCACATGAGTATTGGAGTCCCAAATTTTTTTACTCAATACTCAATGGGATTGGAGTGCCTATTAGGCTTGATGCAGCTACTTGGAATAGGTCTTTTGGTCACTTTCCAAGAATATAATTGACATGGATCTTAGTAATACTGTTCTTCATCAAATCTTCCAAGGCTTGCCGCTTTTTGTTCACATTGTCAAGCTATTGGACATGAAAACAGTAATTCTAAAAGACTTAATTCAGTTGATCCTCAAATCAAGACTTGCCAAGAAAAGTTTGGAAGTGTAAATTAGAGAGTGTGGACAGAGGTGCAGCTTTTGAGGTTGCTTCAGTTGACCAATTTTGTCTCCTCAAGAAGTAAAGATCATGATTGTGGTATAGTAAGGAAGTTGTGGTAAAGTGATCAAGTAGATGAAGAATAGATGAAGAAGATTGTAACACTGAAGATTTTCAGCTTGTTATTTCTAAGGCCATTAAGAAGGAACAAGCTACATGAAGGATGCTGTATATGTCCAATTGGCCAATAGTCTTATCTCTGTCGAGAAACTTACAAAATACTTGAATTGTTCAGTAATTTTTTTCTCTTTTTAGTGTGTATCCCAGTACCCTAGCATAAGGAAGGCGATTTTAATTGCTAAGGAGCAGACCAAATTGTATTTGTTAGAGTCCAAGGGCCAAAACAAAACAAAGGCATCATGCAACATCAGAATCATGGGCAAGTTTTGAAATATGGCTTCAACATAGAAGACTTGGACCTCCCTCATTCCGCCTTATCAAATTCTTGTTCACTCATTTGTTTGTTTACCAAAGAGTCCGAGTCTTTCAATTGTCAAAGTACCATCATGCATCTTATTCCATTAGTAATAAAAAGAGTAATTTGTCATTTGATTTTATTCACTCTGATGTTTGAGGACGTATTTTAGAATCTATTTCTTGAACAAAATGCTTTGTTACTTCTATTGACAATTGTACATGTGTCACTTGGACATATTGTATGAAAAGTAAATGAGGTATTTCAAATCTTTAATTTTTTTCGTCTTGTCCAAAATTAATTTGGAATAAACATCAAAAATATGATAATTGCCCTAAATATGTGAATCATGAATTCTCCAAATTTTTGTCTCATAATGGTATTTTTCATGAACTAATACATCTTAGCACTCCACAATAATATGGGGTTGCAAAAAGGAAGAATTATCTTTTTCTAAATGTATGTTCTCAAAAGCTATTGGGAAAAGTTGTGTCAATTGCCACATACCTCATCAATAGGTTACACATTTGTGTCTTAAATGACATTAGTCCTAAAAGTTGGGTTAATGGTCACATATCTCGTCGATAGGTTACACATTTGGGTCTTAAATGACATTAGTCCTATTGAGTCAATATTGTGTTTTGTTCCCTCTTCTTCTTTAGTGTCAAGTCTAACCTTGTTTTGATCTTCAAATGTTGTGTTTTTGTTCACTCTCCTAATTCTAATCATAGTAAATTACATTCTAGAGCACTTAAATGTGTCTTTATTGGTTATCCCTCTAACAAAAAGGGATGCAAATGTTATCATCCTCAAATTCGTCATGACTTTATCACTATGGATATCACCTCTTTGCTAGCCCTCCAGATCCAAAGAGAGAAAGGACTAGAAGCGAATGAGCTCATCTTCTTGTCATTACTATATCTGTGCAAGATGTCCAATTTCTCAATGATGCATACAACACATATGGAATAGAACTAAACTATAGTAAGGAAGTAGATCGATTCTTTAACATAAAATATTAAAGGTGTTAGATATAATTAGATATTATTTGATATTATGAAATATTATAGATATTGTTAGATATCTCATATTTATGTAATGGGCTTAGCCCATATGTTTCTTTTCCTATATAAACATAATCCTATGTGTTCAATTTACCCTATTCTTTCTTTTCCTTTAATAAAAGGAAACAATTCACTTTGGGTTATGAGCAAGAAAAGTTGTCTGACTCAGAGGTTAAGAGTTCCTGAAGATAATAGTGAGGAGGAGGTGAGTATTATTGAGATTTTACCCATTGCATTGAGAAAGAAAAAAATAGTGTTAAATATCATATTCCTCAATATGCATGCACTGATAATCTCTAATAAATATCGAAGCTTTATTGTTGTCATTAATACCACAAAAATTCATTCCTCAATTCAAGAAACAATGAAAAGTGAAAATTGGACTCAAGTCATGAGAGAAGATGAATATATTAGAGAAAAAACTAGACATGGAAGATTTTTGACAAACCAAGAGACAAAAAGTCAGAGGATGCAAATGGGTATTACATTGAGATATTACATTGAAAAAATATAAGGCATATTTGGATAATAGACAAATAGAAAGTCAAATTGGTCCCAAAGATTACACCAGTTTGACGTGACGGATGACTTTCTTTGTGGAACTTTACCGTCCTCATACTGATGGCAGAGCCCCGAGCCACAAGTTCTACTAGAGCAAGAATCAGAATACTCCAAGAAGAATGGAACTCAACAAAGACTATTAGAGGAACATTCTTAGGAATCCAAGGAGAATGGAACTTAGCCGAGACTCTCAGAGAGACATTCCTACATATCTTAGACCTTGTTCTAGTTATTAAATATTAGAATAAAATTTCATTTCTTATAAGATAATGTTAACCTACACAATTAGGTCAAGTAGTGTAGAAATTTGAATTGTATTTGCATTTAATTAAACTAGGTTTAGGTTTATGTTTATGATTTCTAAACCTACCTAGGGTTTAATTGGGCTCAATTATGACTCGTCTTAAACCCTAGGCCGATCATCGATAACCTAGAAGGTGCACATGAAACAGATTGCCTTCACATGGCAAGTGTGACTTGTTTTAAGCACCTATTTTCAAACTTTTGCATTTGAATTTTCCCACTCTTTTTTCTTGTAATTGGCCAGCCCTCTAAGCTATAAATTGGGGTTCTTGGCTCATGTTTTAGTAGATCAAATATATGTGTTATGCTGCCAAATTGCAAGCCTAAGCACTCTCTTGTATAGCCTCTCTAGGATAGACACCTTTGGTCTCTTTTTCCACCTCTTCCAAGTGATATGGCCGAACCAATCACTCTCCCACTCCTTACGACAACTACAAGGAATCCATGGCTCCAATGGAGCTCTCCTTGACTCACTACTTCCATTAAGCTTTCGCCAACTCTCACAAAATTCCAAGGAAAACCCATTCGGATGAAGATGTTATCAAATACCTGATGGGTATGAAATTTTCTATGGAGATTACGCTATAGACTTTCCTTGCCACATATGATAATCTTAAATGTGGTTGGTATATTGTTTCTAGATGTCATCATTGTAGAAATCAAATTGAAATTGTTGTGCACTTGTCCATTTGTTGTTAAGTTCTAGTTAGTTCATATCTGCATGATCATATTAATCATCAAAGCCTTGATTGGGTGTTGCTATGTACTAATGCTTCATATTAATCATCAAGTTGCCAACTTGTGTCATTGATGCCATTCGGTATAGTAAAAAATCTATTTGTTTTGAAGGATACATGATTCATTATTCCAGCTTCAAAAAACCGTGTCTTCTCTATCTTGAACATATTCGGTAATATATGCTTTTATTCTCTGAAATCTAAGATCAAAGAGTTCAGCATTCTTAAAGAATTTGGCATCTCTATTAAATTGGGTCTAGCTCCTTCTGTCATACCAGTATTTTGGCTATCTCCACCTTGTTTTTGAATGAACTGTAATATTGATGAAGCTGCTCATGGTGCTCTTAGTCTTGCTGCTAGTGGGGACCTATTTCATGACAGAGTTGTTGCTTTTGTTGGTTGTTTCACTCACTATCTTGGTGTAGAATCAGCTAATTATGCAAAACTTCTTGGTGCTATCGTAGGTACTGAAATTGTAGTTGAGAAAGGATGCCATAGTCTATGGATTGAAAGTGACTATGTGTTGGTAATTCAAGCTTTCTCCAATTATCACGTTGTTCTTTGGCATCTTCATAATCGGAGGCAGAATATGTTGTATAGGTAGGAGTATGAGATTTCAAGTATCTCATATATATAGAGGGAAACCATTGTGCCAACAAACTTTCTGATTTGGGGGTTAGACATAGACGTACTATGTCATGGGATCTTATTCCAGATTTAAGTTTCATTTTTATAGGATTAGATGAAATCTACCAAGTAATAGGTTTGTTTCTTGAGTGAGTTTTAGTATAGTCCCCTCATTCTCTTTTCTGTTTTTTACAATATTATGTATGCAGCAAAAAATTAATATAGCTTGGGATGTCAACCTAATCGGAATTGCAAGTTATATAATGATGTTTGTGCAGTCCTTCTTTACTTAATAAATAAATAAAAATAAATCAGGAGTACCTCAGCGTTCCTGATATTTGGAAGGAGGTGCCTGTTTACCAAGATATACCATAATGAATCTCCTGCTCTGGGAAGAACATATAAAGCTAGCTCACCACGCTTAGCTTTTTTCTCCAATAGCACAGATAGGGCAGATATTCCACCTGCTATCCAATATACCAGCTTGTGATCTCTTGAAAAAACTTTTCTATGTAAACATATCACTCCCTGCATAACCAGAAAGACACAGAACATAAAAATTACATTTATCTATAAAAAAATATTATAATAATAATAACAATGAGAACAACAACAAAAATACACCTGAAAGATTCCAACAAAAGCAGACAAAAAAGTCGTTGAGCGAACACCTCCTTTAATGGCAAGCCAGAAAGTACGGAAAGGAGCATCAGTGAACTGAAAAACATAATTTTTCTCATCAGCAAAAAGAAATGTACAAAAATTACAGATATGTCAGCAATAAAAGCAAGACTTGTGACATTGGTTGATGTAGACAGAAGTCGGTTACCTGTCTTATTCAAAGCACAAAAATAACTCAATGTTAAAATTAGCAAGATTTCAGTAAAATATTTGTTTCGATCTTAAAATCAAGCAATGACATTGAAAATACCAAAAAAAATCACATTGGTTAGATTAAAGAAAAAGGTGAAGCATGAAACCAAGATTACAAGTAATCATCATGAGAGTTTGACTACCAAAACCCTAATGAACTAATTCATACTGAAGGAACTGAGGCACCTCAACAAGTGCATTATAGTAGGATAAAGATAAGGAGCCTATGTTTAAGAAATCCTCAAGAGGAAACTGGAAATCAGTCCTGAACTTTGAAAATTTCTTTATTTAACTATTCTCGTGTACTAAATTGCATGAAAAGGAAAAAATAACAATTTCAAACTTGAATGTCCACTGAGTATTACTATAGATTAAAACAAGAATGGCAGTAAGTAGCTAATTATGGGCATAAAGTTGAGTACTGACCAATCACAAAATGTCATAGGTTATATGGTCAAGTTTGTTGACTTTTACAATAGCAATACCTTAAAAGTCATACCCTGTGTGCTTTACACTGACAAGACAATGCATAAAAATTAAAAATTTAAAGTTTTATAAGCCCACAAAATAAAAAAGGAACCTAACAACTAGCAATTTACTTAGCTGTGGTTTCCTTCCAGGACCTTAGAAAAGACACTTGCCACAAACACTTCCAAATTAAGCATAACAGTTCTCTTTACATATAACTATTTTCTTGATAAATTATGCAAGTATTTGATTTGCTGATACACAAGTAAGAGAAATAATTAGGTAAGAGAATACCTTCTGTAGGTGCAGAACAACAAAAGGCACAAAGGTCAAAGAGAAGTAAAGCGGGAATGTTTTCTTAAACGTAGTTGAAGTTGCATTTACTTGATGGGCTAAACATGAAAGTGTTTCAGGATGAATGATGGAACACGGAATAGTGGAGGGAAATTCTTCCAACTTTATATAGTCAGACCTTCCTACATGAGATAAATAGGTATGTAGTGAAGCAACATCAACTGGATGACCTCTACAGCTATCCCTCACAGCCTTGTACACAGGCTCTGCAACTGGCCCTGTTTTTTGAATGAAGTCTTGATAGGATTTTGGCAAGCTCTCAGGACGCATAACAAAGGCATACATAACCTGAAATATTTTTTTGACTGTAAAATTAATAAAAGTAATTTCATGAAGCGTAATAAAAGATGATGCTATAGACAAAAATTTGAAGGTTTACATGAAAACAATAGTGACAAATATTTTAAAGACACTGAGGAACCATAAAGCATCTCCCTAGAAACAATCAAGTTTAAGAAATTAACTAGTAGTTATACAAGGTAATTTACTTAACATTTTGGGCATGGTTGGAATCAGCTACATGGGCATTATTAAGACAAATACAGAATAAACATTCTCACATGGCTCCTCTCAGCTTTTCATAAGAAAATGCAAAATGGTAGAAATGTGCTAACTTGTGAGAAAAGTAAAAAGTGTTGTATTTTTTCCAACAACAATTCATTTTTTTCTCTCGCCAGAATTGGCTGTGAAGCTTTGTAACAACATATAAAAGCTTTTGCATCAAATAACATTATTGCTGGTATTCATAAAAAAATTTCCCACTAGTTTTATGGCTATTTTACCAGTATCAATTATCAGGCACACATAAAGATTACAAGAGTGATAGTTAAGAGTAAACCCTAGCCCAAAAAAGTCAGAGTGAGGATTGAATACCTGTGCACAAGCAATAGCAAACAGCAATGAATCTCCATGCCTCCAATGACTCCCCCAAAGGTGAAACTTGTTCTTAGACTTTGCAGAGTTATAAGCACACTAATATATAAGAATATGTATTAGCCTGGCATATGCAAATCCTTTTCAAGAGGCTAAAAATGCATTAAATACATCCATGTAAGTCAATGTCCAGAAATCATTTTGGGGATGTACTTTAGAATACCTGGGCCAGCCTCGCCAACAGGTACAAAGCCAGTGTACGTCTCCTATTTGAATCATTCAATGCCAGAATTGAGAAACCCGCTATTGAACCTGCTAAAATTCTGCACCATCATCGCCCTAAACAAAGTCATAAATAAGCAACACGTGCAAACACAAACAGCAAAAAACAATCTCCAAGAATTTTAAATATAGATGAACAAAAACTTAAAATAAATAATTCAAATAGAAAACCTAGAAGAATAAATCAAGGAAGTTGTTCGACTTGTAACTTACGCATTAAGTGGTGCCTCCTTCTTCCTCAATTTACGCAACAAACATCTAAGAGCATGATAAGATCCAGTGAAACCACCAAAGAGTAAACCAATTCGGCATGCTTCTTCCCTTACTATTAGATCTTTCTCGGATACAAGTTGCTGGAAACAACAAAAAACAATATCCATAACCTCGTATATTCTCCACTTGTACAAATACCGAAATCATAACATCTACCACAATACTGTCAATACTTCCACGCTACATAAATATTACGCAACAACAACTAAAAGCTACAAAATTCCACTCAATAATATTAGCTACAAAAGAATTGAACCGAACTGAATAACATATGCAGGAACAATTTCAATAGAATATATTAAAATAAAGAAAATCGAAAGTGCAATTGCTTTAAATTCCGCTTTAAGCTACTCCAAAACGCCGATTCTGTTACTTTCTGCTCATTCAGATTAAAACATAATTGAATTTTAAGAGAAATGTTTCAGCTAAACAAATACACCTCAAATCTGACACGAGGACGATATTTGATTCAAGTAAGAAATCAATGTTGTTATAGAAGGAAAATTCGGAACCCTAATTTGATTTGAAGTAACCTTGAGATCGAGGAGAGAGGAGTAGGACTGCCTCCGAACGAGCTTGAAGGCGCGGAGGAGTATACCAATGCCGACTCTGACGCCATAGGAGAGAAGGAAGGTCTGACAGAGGTTGCCAATGGCGTGAGCGACACATGACTCGTCGGGGCCATGATCGCAGGGAGGCGATTCCACGCGGAGGTGTTGCTGAGCATGAGCGGCAGCCCGGCGCTGCCGGCGCTGGAGCTCCTCGATGGCGTCGCGGAGGCGCTCCTCCGCTTCGCGAAGACGGCGCTCGGCGTCGGAATTGTCGGACGGCGGAGGCGAGGATGGTGTCATGGGAGTGGAATAGAGTTACAGCCCCACCATTGCTTGATTTCAAATCCAATCACACCAAGGTAGCCATTTCATGCTTTCTTCTACTTTTTCCTTTTATTATTAATTGCTCTGAATTATTCAGAAATAAATAATAATTAATTCTTTAAATTAAATTATTGTAATTAGATTATTGATTTTGTAGAAATTTTATAATTGAATATCAAATGAGAATTTGAAATTCTTAGAAAAATGTGAATTTGCGGTTTCTTGAAAAACCTAATTTGTACACTTGAGAAAGCTATTAAGACTTTAACACTGACTTTATAATAATGAAATAAAATACAAGAGCGCTAAACGCGTGTCTTTCCGTTTTTGTGCATTTTATTTGGGAGAGTCTGACATGGAACTTTCTTTCTTACACTGCGTTTGGATCTATTTATCAGAAATTAAGAGCCGAGAAATAGAAAAAGGGGTGACAAAAGAAGAAAATATGAAAATACCTTCATAGTTCTATGATTTGTTTATTAAAAATATACATAAAATAATAAAAAAATGTCGAATAATAACATAATCAATTATCGTACCTTATACGTATAACATAAACAATTGATTATGTTATATATAACGTAATCGATTAAGTATATAAATATTTATATATAATATAATAAAATAAAACTAAAAATAATAACTAAAATATTTATAAAGTAAAATAATTATTATAATTAAAATAATTATATTATTATTAATATTAATGATAAATTATAAAAATAATACTATTTAAAAAATAATAAAATATATTTATAAAATACTAATAATATTGATGTTACAATTAAAAATAATAATAATAATAAGAAAATCATAAATAATAATTATAATAATAAATATAATTATAAAATAATAATAAAAGTAATAATAATATAAATATAAAATAATAATAACAACTTAATTTTCATTTTTATTTTACTTTATGGGTTTTTTATACATTTTAGATGTAACACCCCATCAATTACATATCACTGTTACAATAAAAATTGTACCAGTTTCTATACAAACTTGGAGTTTTTCAAAACATTCCTAATACATTATTAGGACTTATGGAAACACAAATATTTACAATATATAGTTCAAAAAAACATCCTAATGCCCTCCAGAACCTCCAACACCTGTATGGTCATATGCTCATGTACGTAGTATAGTCATCACAGTTCAAACACAATATGAAAAGCAAGGGTAAGCTAATGAAAAGAAATTTCATATCTTATCTAATTTTTGCAAAAAAAACCAATAAAACAGATCATTTATAAACATTTCTTTAAATGTTGTCATATAAAATTTCAATATCAATTTCATCATTCATATAGACCACACATGGATCTATTTTCAATCACAATCATTGGATTTCATTTCAATTCCACTTCATCTTCCGGAAGACTCATTAAGTATGCCCCTACCAGAGACTAACACTTGATCTAAAGATTACCAGCAAATCCAATAGAAAGGATCAGCGTAAGTTCAAGCATCCAATACCAAGTGTCTACCGTGGGACCCGGTGTGTATGAACTCTCTCTCAGCTTCTCACCACCTGATATCTTAGTCTACATGACTTAGATCATCAGTGAAGCCAGAGGATCTCCGTTAAACATAGGTTTTATTCTAGGGTGCTATTAAAAATTAAATTTAGCTCCCCTTACCTTAATTGCTTTATTTTCAAGCAACTTCTAGAATTTTATTCCTCACAATTTGGATAAGCTTCAAGATTTATGGGCCTAATGTAAATTATCCAAACAAAACAAAAATTCAGTATATAATAGAATAAGTTGGAAGGATTAAACTTTTCAACTGATCCCACCAAGATTGATGACTAAATCCTAAGGAAAAATAGAAAACAAAGGATATTTAGAGTAAAAATGAACTTACTCTATTTGAAAATATGATCGGGTAGAAATGTTCATTAACTCCTTCCTCAACTACAGCGTGGTATGATCAGATTCTAAAATAAATGAGGTATGGAGTGGAAAATTAAGAGAAAAGATAGAAGAGAGAGATGGAGGGAGAAAGAAAAAAGAAAAAGAATGGTGCGTTATAGTGGGGACAAAGATTCTGCTTCTTTATTTTTTTTTTTTTTTTTTTTATTTTTTTTATTTAATTTTTTT
>Ga0123342_1006978_pt1 | contig 15269 bp, 7 predicted proteins | sample Turbeawhitnodule_FD_89960 | JGI IMG/M metagenome (GOLD analysis project Ga0123342, IMG submission 89960) | Root nodule microbial communities of legume samples collected from Mexico - Turtle bean Mexico white nodule | ecosystem: Host-associated > Plants > Roots > Nodule | place: Mexico: Nepantla... | reverse complement strand
ATTTTAATTAGAAAGTCTTTATTTATTGGTGAATACAACCCTTAGACTTATATGTGATGGTATATCTATATTTATCTTCCAAAATATAAAAAAAAAAAAAATATATATATATATATATATATATATATATATTTACTTCTCTGTCTCTTACAAGGCTGCAATTTAGTTTTCATAAAATATAAATAAATATGTTTCATATAATCCATTTATTAATATCTGGTTTGGTTTACTAGTTATAAGTATGTATTAACAATGAGGAGTATCATGTTTAGAACCGCCAAATGAATAAAAAATATAATTTTTAAAAAAATTTGTGCAAAACTTTGAATATGGCAAGAATGGTTTCTGTTGGAATGCAAGATATGCATGCAAACAATGAAAAAACAATAGGCAAATTCTTCCACACCCAACCTTTTTTTTTAATTTGCAAAAATACCTTTAATTTTGGAAATTAAAATTCAAAATTTGGAAAAAATACATTCTTAAAAAGAAAATCCATAATAGATTATTGTATTTCGAAAATTAAAATCCAGAACAAAATTAAAAATCAAAATTCCATTATAAAAAAGTAATTTCAAATAAAAAAAATATATGTTCCAGAAGAAGAAAAAATTCGAAAACACATTTTGGAAAAGAGAGAGTCTGAAATGTATTTTTTACTCATATCTATTTTTATTTAAGGGCATTATTTTTATTTCACATAGCAAATTCAAATTTGATAACAGATTCAAATTTAATAAGGTGCAGGAAGCAATTGCCAAAATAATATTATGGACATTTCAATGTAAAGAAAGACCCCTTTTATTAAAAAACTGTTTATTCCTACACCTCCATACCTTCTTCTCTCACCTCCATATATTTTCAAATTTCCAAAAATATTCCTCTATAATATTCCGAAAGTCATTTTTTAAATTTGTAATTAGCTTCCAGATTACATAATTCAGAAGTTTTTTTTCAAATGCATGATTATTTTATGGATTACATAATCTGAAAATTTTATTTAACTAATTCGGAAGTCTTTTTTCAAATAAATTTATGGATTATATAATCCAGAAACTACTTTATGAGGATGACACAAGAAGATGACACAAGAAGGATAAAAATGTATTTTCATATTGTGTATGGAGGTAGGAGAAGAAGATATAAAGGTGTATTTTCATATTGTGTATGGAGGTGGAAGAAGAAGATATGGAGGTACAGGAAGAAACAGTCTTATTAAAAACAACAAGAAGACAATTGCTTCCTGCACCATATCACTGCACCCGATTTCAGCGAAAAAGACGAAACTGTCCTTAAAAAAAATCCAAAATATGTGTTTCAGATTTTCTTTTCCGGAATGAAATTTTATATTATAACTGCACCCGATTTTAGCAGAAAAGACAAAATTGTCCTTAAAAAAAATTCCAAAATATGTGTTCCAGATTATTTTTTTTTCCAAAATGAAATTTTATATTACGGATTTTTTTATCCATAATGGGTTCTTCATTTTTTTTCCAGATTTTCATTTCTAAAACTCTTTTTTGGATTTTTTTCTGCAATGTATTATTTTTAATTCTTGATTGTTTTATCCGAAATAGAATTTTAATTTTTGTTTTCAGATTTTTATTTCCAAAACTCAATAATCTGGATTTATTTTTCCAGAATATATTATTTTTAATTCTGAATTTTTATTTAAAATTAAAAAAAAACATGTTGGGTGTAGGTTAAAAATGGTTAGGTGTAGAAGCATTTGCCCAACAAGAAAGGTCAACTTTTACTGTTAATTTTCAGGTTCAGACAATTATTTTGTTGGCCTTATGCTAAACTATAATTTTAAATTTCTAAATTAAAATTGCTATTTCTTACCCATATAAGCTGCTCTTTTTTCAGATTGGTCGTGATGCTTTGTCATCATTCACTTAGACACATTATTCCTCATGCTATTTGCTATATATGTAATGCCATAAATAAAGAAAATTATCGTCTTTTTGTGAAAGAGGAAAAATATTTGCCAAGAATGAAATTCCTTCCAAATTCCAGTCCCTTCATCGAATGTGTCTGATAACATGCAGAATATGGGGCTCATTTTTCCTATGATGCTATGGGAAATTTGGAAGGGTTGGAATGAAGCATTATGTAAGAACCATATAGTGCAACCTCGTGTATGCTGACTGGCTTAAGAGCTAGTCAGAACCAGGTCTTTGTTTTCTGAGTTGAAGTAAAGTCCCACTGGCTTGCATTCTTTGCTCTTAGCATATTTGCTGCCTATTTCTTTCCCCAAAATGTAAACTTTTGTTTTGCTATTTTTTATCTCACCAAATTAAGATTTGATATCTTTAGTCTGAACCTGTTTATGGGAATGAACATGATTGAATGTGAAGCATTTTCTATCTAAAAATAGGTACTGGGAGATAAAATAATATCTGATAAGATTTCTAAATCTTTTCACGTAGAGAAACGTGTTACAACATGGATTTACCATAATCTCTAAGGAAAACTTAAATGTTTTGACAAAGGTAGAAAATTGACATGAAGAAGAACGTTCGTTCAAAAGGACCAAAAAGTATTGCAAGAGTTTGGTTAAAGATATGGTAGTACACAGACGTTATCCCAAAAGCACCCTTTGCCATTTAACAAGTTGCTCTGGAAGCTAGAAACCCACCCAACCCAGCTTCCCTTATAGTACACGAGAAAGAACTGCAAAATTACTATAATTTTCTACAGAATGCCCTATGAAATTAAGACAATAGCTCTAGTGGACTCGAGAGGACAAAATGCCTACTCACACTTGATGGATCGATAAATGTGGCGGACAAAGAGCAATGCAGCACGGAATCCTACAGTTCCCAGCATCAAGAAGAAACCATAACATATGCAGGCCATGTATCCGAAAAAAAATGAGGTCTGCATGAATCCAGACATGTCGGAGCGTGCATAGTAGTAATACAGACAGTAGGCATAGATAAATAACCCAGTTGAACCACCACAAAGGAATGATCTGCAAGGAAAATAACAACACAGAGGTCAAGTGACTTAAATCCCAAAAATAAAGAGGTTAAAATACCCATAATCCTTTTTTTCCCCTCAAGAATAGTAGCATCAATATAAATATATAAAGAAACACACACAAAACCATGAAAGTAAGAATATCTATCCGTGCCTGTTCATAAGTCAGACGCTTAAAAAAACCATCAACAGAGAATTAGCCAATTCAGAAATGAAGCCCTAAAGTTTGAAGTAACTTGTCAAAAACAATATTACCAATACATCTGTCTTGGAAAGTTAAGCTTTATAAATTAAGCTTATTTCATAAACTGTTTTACCTTAAAAGTGAAATTAATCAAAATAAGCTTGTATGATAAGCTCTTAGTTAAGAAGCACCTAATTAAATTGTTTGCACAAGCCCACCTATTATCGATCACAATTGAACTTTACTAGCAGTTAATTCAAATCAGTTAACATCTCATTCACTAACCAGCGACAAGGAATATAAACACCCAGCCATAAGAAACAAGAAAGAAAATTGTGATAAAACGGTTATTTCATACCTCCACCACCACTCATGATCCTCAGCAGCAAGCTGAAAGTATGTCAATGCCACAGTAATGAAAGCAGTAACAATCAAGAGAATGATGAAGACAATGAACAGGATGCTGTAGATGGTATAAATTCTGTGGCCCCAAACACTGGCAAATATATAGTAAAGTTCAATGTATATAGCACTAAAAGGCAAAAATCCTGCCATCGCCATCTGAGGAATAGGTCCACGATACCATGGCAGAGGTGGAATCTCCCTTGGATATTTAGTTGTGCGAACAGGAGCTTGAAATTCAACCTTGCTGTTCTTCCCAGCTATCCCTCCCAATACAAGCAAAGGAGATGTAACAAGTGTCCATATCAGAACTATAACCACAATTGTTCCAAATGGGAGGGCAGCAGTCGCCTTGTAAGCAATTGCAACAGTGTTCAAAAAGCAGAACGTCAGAAACAGAGGACCACAGAAAAGGCATCCTGTCAACAGCAGATTCCTAACCTGTCATGACAAAACCAAGAAAATAAAACCATTATTCTCGGAAAACAAACGCACTTGTAATGAACATGGCACCTAATAGCAGAGAAAAAAAATTCCTAAGCAAATACCCAGTTTGTTCCTTCCAGCTGACAATAGAATGAAGTTGCAGTATACCCGGCAATCCCGGAAGTAAGTGCATATATGACAACAAGTGCAGTAAATAACGCTCCTCGATTGTATGGATAAAACACACCAACAAGTGCCAATATGAATATGAACAAAGTACTGCAAACCACACATAATTGAAACTAATTCAGTTAGATAATAAATAAATTATCAGAATTTAGTTTTCCCAAAACAACCTTCACTGATAGATAGACACAATTAAAACAGGCCAGCGCAAACTCACAGGGTAAACAACTGAGTGCCAGATCCAAGCGCAGCTGCAAATAGAGACTTGAACTTGGGAAACCTAAACACATCCCCATGGATATATTTCCAGCCAGTCTCTTCCTGATCCTCTGCAGTCTCCTCATCATGTGCATACCTATTCCCAATTCAAACATAAGCAATATGCATAATTAATCCCAAACAAACAAGGTTTCAAAAAATGGTCCACAACCACAACCACAATCCTAGCCAAGCAAAAGCTTTTTAGGTCTCCATAGCTACAATTGTAGCCACAATTATCCACAATGTCAAGGATAGCAAATTGCAGTAGCAATTGTGGCAAAATTCATCTGCAATTTCGCACAATATCAAGCATTGTCACAATTAAACTGTGACTGCAACTGTGGTTGCATTGTCCACAATATCAAAAAATGCAACTGAACCAACAATTTGTCCACACTTTCCTGCAAATATCAAGACGGACAAAACTGTGACAGCAAATGTAGCTGCGATTTCATGTGACTAAATTGCAAAAAACTGCAACTATAATTGTAGTCGCATTTGTCTACAATTCGCTCGGGTGTTATACAATAACAAATATCATGACAAAAATGTGATCATAATTTAAAACCCCTACACACAGAAAAAACTAATTTCACGTACTTGACAAAATCGTTCTTGAGCACCCTCATCAAAATGGTGGTGAGGAACCCAGTCAAGAGAAGCACCGTGACACATGAGTTGATAATTGAGAACCAGTGGATTTCCAAATGATGAGGCAGCGATGACGACTGTGAGTACTTATCCATCCTCTTCTCAAAGGGCGTGTTGGTCTCCTTCCACTTCACCGTATACTGAAACTCGGCATTCACCTCAGCATCCTCAGTGAGATCCACGAGGGCATTGGGATCAGTGCGTACATTGATCTCGATGACCCTGTCCTTGTTGTAGAACACATCAAAGTGAATGTGCTTATACAGGAAATACCTATACTCACTAGGGTCCTTCCCTTCCTTGTCCACCTTCCCAATGAACCCCCAAATGGGAAGGTCGTCATAGTACATCTGGAAGTAGTAGTCCTTACGGACAGCAGATCTGAACCTCGCCACATCCTTTTTCGATAGCTTAGCGTCGCAAACATGAACCGACTCCTTGTCACGTTGAAATTCTAGAACGTATGGCGCGCTAACCAAACGGTCCCCATTCAGCACCTCCCCAAGCGCCTCCTTCTTTTCTTTCAAATCAACTGATAAGCAATCACAAATCAAAATTAATAAATAAATGAAATTAAAAAAAAAAACATCTACACCACCAAGCAAGTGAATCAACTAACACAGGTTATTCCAATCCAACCAAATTCCAATGTCCTCAAATTTGAATGAGTCATCCAAACCAGATTTCGTGAATTTGAATCAGCTCAAGCAAGTGCACCAATGTATCATATTCAAGCCAATATGAGACATCCGAACCAATGCTCTCAAATTAGAGGCATTTCATCCTAACCAGATGTCTCGAATTCAAATCAGCTTAACCAAAGTTCAAATAACTTTTTTTAACTAATTGTCTCAAATTCAAGTCAGCCTACTCATTGGTCAACTGTCTAGAATTCAAATCTAGACTGCAACAAAACTGTCTCCCGGAAAAATTACAAAAAAAAAAAAAAAGGAGAGAGAAACGAACCTGGAGGACAGAAAGGAAGGTCGAAATAACGGTAGGTTTCACTGAGAGAAACAAAAAAGGTAAACAATAAACAATAATAGAAGAGGAAATGCAATGAAATGAAACGGTTAGAGATCTAGGTACCTAGGGTTGTGGAAGGGGCCGACTTTGTTGGCGTAGAGAGGGACGATGTCGCCTTGTTTGTAGCGGTGATCTGAGGAGTCAGATCTGACGGCGGAGAGCGCGGCGAAGGCGGTGAAGAGGAGGAGGCAGAAGGAAGAGGAGGAAGAGAAGAGGTTCCTCATTGGGAAGAGGTTTGGATCTCGAAATCCAACCCCACCGACGAAGAAGAGAAGAGAAGAGAAGAGACGAAGGAGAAGAGGTGCGGTTTGAGTGCTAATAAACGGAAAACGCGAATGAGTATTATCAAGTGACGTAGACTCACCGCCACACTGTAACGTTTGATGTTTTACCTCACGCACACAATTCCTTCTTCTATTTCTCTCTGTCCAAACGCTGCTTTAACCACCACCCATTGTTTGGGTTCTCAGTTTGGTACACTCTTTGTTTTTTTCTTCTATTTTGACTCGCTTCCCACTCACTCAAATTCGGTGGAACTATCATTCAAATTTTACTTTTAGTTCCTACACTTTAATTGATAAATAAATAACCCTAAATTATAAAATTTTCATTTTTAATTACCAAGAGAAGCAGAAAAAAATAATTTATGTAAGTTTATTAATAATAATAATAATATTTTGTGATTATTATTGAGTTTAAAAAAAGGAGAGCGAGTGAGGGAGTGGGATTTCGTAGTCAACTTCTTGGGGCACGACCACAAAACGTGATTTAGAACCAAACCAGATCTGATTTTGGATCCACGTTTTGCCAAAGACGCGTTTGGATAAGTGCTTATGCGGCAGGAAAAATAAAACATGTAATAAAGAAGATGGAGTGAAAAAGAGATGGAATGCATATACACATTAAGTTGTTAATTATTAAAAGAAAAAAAAATATTGCAAAAAAAGTCTCTTTATTTTAGTTTTTTTTCTAGATTCTAAAATATTGTTAAAAATAGTAAGCAATTATGCTAATAATGCGTTTAAGAAAATTAAGAGAAACGTTTAATAGAAGATTTGTCGGATTACAAAATTGTGTTTTTTTTTAATGTTTGGTTTGGTTTTGCAAGGAAACGTGTTTTTTGGGAAATGAAGTTTGTTCAATTTGAATCTAAATTGCTGTAGTTAGAAATAAACATTCTTTATCGAATCATGTGATATAGTAAGTTAATGTCCATTAGCAGAGAAAACGTATGTTTATGTGTATTTATATTTTTAGTATAATTTGTTTGTTTTTATAAGTTATTAATTCGAATAATAATAATACAATTTAATATATATATTCTGTTACGTTCATTAATTTTCCGTAGAAACAATATATATTATTTAAAAATTTAAAAATATGTAATTATTTGTACAGAGTCAAGTTAATTATGTCATTTATTATATTAATTAAGAGTGTGCATGCGGATTTATATTTCACAAATAAAGATATGTGACTATATTAGTTATTTTGATCCAGAATTTTTCTTTCAAGATAAAGAGAAAAATCAAGTTAGTATAGGGTTAGTTCTAAATTTACTCTTATTAAATAAATTTAACTAATACAAATATTTTTAAAAAATGAAATAATCATAATTAACAATAAAATAAAATTTTAATAAAAAATATATATTTATTTATAATAAATAAATTATATAATTATTATTATTATAAATATAATAATACTATTTATATTTAATACAAAAGGATTTTTTTAATTATAATTTTTAAATTTATGAATATTTAAATTATTTATGTCTATCTAACAATTGACAATTTTTACATATATTCAAAATTTTATATGTAAACTATTTTTTCTTTAAGTAACTCGTATTTTTTTCAAAAAATTAATTATTAAACTATATAAAGTTACATTATTAATAATTTGAATTCATCTAAATTTACAAGAAAATACCTAATATTTAATTATTCTATTTTTTAAATACAATGGTAAATTTGTAATTTTATATTTTACACCTTTAAAAAATAAAAATACTCTCACAATCATTACATCATTCAGAAACTTCAATAAACTTTTATAACATATTTCAATATCCAAGCATAAGAGATATGTGATAAATAGGTAATATGTTATAAATTCGATAAATCAGTTAATGATGTTTTAATAAATATACGAAATAGATACGAACCATAAATGAAATAGTCCACTATTAGCACTACAAGTATACATTATTATATAGTAATAAGGTACGTCTTTATTAATATATCATTCATTATAATACATAATATTTACTTACTTGATTGTTAAAGAACTTTTGCAGGTTTAATCTCCGATCGAGTACTAGAGAGCGAATGCAAGAAGAAAGAGGAAGGAAGAACGACTAAGAGACGATAAACAATTATTCAAGTCAGTGACACGTACTATCTAAACCATATACAAACACACCATTATTTTTTAAAAAATGGTATATCATTTTTATATAATAACATATACATGTTGATCAAGTTCATACTTTTTGACTATATGATTTTAGTGAAAACTAAGTTCTTAAAATAAGAGGCAATCTAATAAAAGAATAATTTTATAAAATTAAAAATAAGTTTTTGATAAAATGATATTAAAAAATAAATCCCAATATGCATTGAAAAGGAGTTTTCAGCAAAATAATTTTAAGAAAGAAACTCCAATATATATCATAAGGATTTTTCTAATACTATGAGTTGAGTTACCAAAACAGTTAAAACTATTATGTGTATTAGCGGAATCACAAACACTCTTGTATTGTGTAACTGCATTTTTTACTTTTTATTATTATTATTATATGTGTATTTGTAACTTTTAAATATCAAATATCACTAAGAAAAAATAAGATAAAAACATTTTATCTCATCAATTATGAGTTTCAACATATTACGAGGTGGACTTTAAGCCTAACTCAACTCCATAAAATCGGCTCATGAGATTGAGGTTTGCACCCACTTATATACAATGAGAGGCTCTAATCTTTAGTCGATGTGGGATCTCCAACACAACATACAATTTTAATAGTTAAGTTACACTAAAAAAATATATTAAACAAATTCAAACTTATAACACAATAACCATAATTATATTAAAACAATTACGTCATTTGCTTCATTCTCAATATTTGTATATCATTAATTTTGATCTGTTACTACTATAAAACTAAAAAAAGAGGAATATAATAATGAAAAGAGAAAGAAGAAGAATAAGATGAGAACAAACTCTAAGAAAATATATATTTTCTAATCTCTTTGCTCTTTTCTGCAACAATGCCGTATTTGGAACGCAATCATTCTCCTTGTCGACACCCACATCAACAATGACATTAAAATAACTCCGTACCTGTGCAAAAATTTAGATTCTCTGTATTAAAGTAACAATTTGATATATTTTGCTTCTCTATCATTTTCCTCTTCCGCCTTCACTTGCTGTATGAAAATGAAAAACAGAGTAAAAAATAAAAAAAAGAACATTAACGGTTAAACAATCATAATTTATGCAATCTATATTAATTGATCAAAATAAAATAAACGACAATGACATTGGTTCAATAAAAAATACCTTTAGATTGACGAGAATGAAAAAAAAAACTAAATTTTGGTGTTTCCATTCATTTTTTTATTTTTTTTATTTTTTTTCTCGCTTCAATCTTTTTTTTTCACACTTCTCTCAAAAGTTTGCCTTGTTGCCCGTTTGACTGCTATCAATTCACGTTTCTATTTAAAATTTTATTTGACTCATTCTTTTCAAATAAATGTATTACACCTCTTTCAAATAGTTCATTTCAAATTTAATATTAACTATATTTCTTATTGTAAATTTAAGTAATTATAAAATAATGAAATAATCAAAATAAAAGAATAAAATAAAATATTTATATATAAATAAATTTGTGTAAAAAAAAGTTATAATTATATATATATATATATATATATCGTGTTATAGACAGAAAAATAAGTAAAATGAAACAAATAACTATTTTATTACAATAAAAAAATATTTTTATTTCTCCTAGATAATTTTAAAAGAGATATTTTAAGAAATATTTAATTATCAACTTTACTGTATTCATTGCTTTTATTTTTTATTTTAATCTTCATCTTCATTCTGCTTTCTCCAACTCTCTACGACACATTTATGACTCATTATTTATATTGCTTTTGAAATATATGTCGTGTTTTTTTGTGGTAGTGTTCTGTTAAATCATTCGTAACTGTTATTATTTTTCACAGCTATAATAATCTATAAAAAAAATTAAAAAAAATTGTCTTTATTACTCAAATTCAAGTTTTGTAATTGAATTAAAAGATTATTGTTAATAAAATACATTTCCTTAAAAACAAATAACTTTAAGTGTATTGGAATAATGATATTAGTTCTTAAATTTCAGTATTTTTTTATTTATTAAAATTTAGTGTTAAAAATAGTTTATGCATTTTTTTATAATTTTTTTTTCTCTAGTCCCAACTTTATATCTTATGAGTATAGGTAATAAAAAAACTATTGAAATCAGTCTTTATCCGTAACAAACAAATCTCTACCATGAATTGTATTGTAATATTATAAGATTCATGTTAGTATTGGAAATTCGTCTATCACATAAAAAAATGACAATGACCTATTTTAGTAAATTTTTTACTATAAATAATAAAAAATTTGTACTAATAGGGTCTGTGCGACTGAGACCATGTCTCGATCTCGATCATCACACCGACGGGCACCACACATCCAATTATGCTAAAGTAGAATTATTGAGGCTAATCAGTAATCAAGAGACACTTCTAAACATGACTTAAGTTCTCTAAAACCTGTCTTAATAAGAAAAGTCTACCACAATCATATAAATAGACACAAAATCCAAAAACCATGTATGTCAATATATAGTGCTCAGAATACTGAGTGTCAAATGCTATATCTGGCTTGAGCGCCAAAATGTCTTTTGTAGATACCATCCGATAGTTCTTAACTGCGAAAGCCGATGAATGAAGTGGGTAGAGGAGAAGAACGAATTTGTTTGGAGGGAAACTGAAGTGCAAACCGATCGACCGACGAAGGAAGCAAAGGAGTAGCTCCAATAGTTCTCTAGAACAAAATATAAAATTTAAATTAAAAAAAATAAATTAAGATGCCAAGAACATAATCCTAAAATTTAATATAATAATTCTGAATCTAACAAATTGGTGAAGTTGGAGATTCAAGATTTGGCAATTTACAAATAAACTAATAGATGAAGACAAAAAGTTGTGGCAGTGATGAAGTTACTGAGTATAATATTGGTTGAAGAAAGAGTTTGTCTATGTATTGGTTTAGCTTTGCACATTCTTCTACCATTATAAGAATCTCTTAAAGCCTGTAACATTATTTTTTTTTGGGACAGTATCACACGTGTGAATCTGGGCAGCACCACACGTGTGACAAGAAAAATTATCTCCCAAACACTTTCAATAACCAATCAATCATCTCAATGCTTCAAAACTTATTTTTATTGGTGTAGTTGTTTTTTAAAATTAAAATATCACAAGTATCAATTTAATGACAACTTATTATAATTTTTATAAACCTAATATATAATATATCTTTTATACCAGGTAGAACCATAAAATAAAAGTTAAGATAGTTTTTTACTGTAAAAAAATAATTAAAATCAATATAAAACCAAGTTTAATTAAATTTTAAGTCTTTTATTAATTTAGATATTTTTAATTGAATTAAAAAAACATTTGATTTAAAAAGTGTTTAAAAAACTCACTTATCTCTACATTTTAATAAATAAGAAATTTTGTAACTAATATTTAAAATTGTATTGGATAACAAATGACCGTGTCATCATTTACATTAATAGTGGTGACAAGAGTTTTTTGATCATGGTAAATGATGACATGAAAGTTATTAGTGAACACGATAATTTTGAATTGTCATTATCTTTTATATCAGTAGTGATGACGACGAAAGTGTCTTAATTATTGTTCATTGTTATATTTTTTCTATTTGAACTTTTTTACATACAAATTTAGGATTTAGAATTTAGGGTTATTGCTCATTCACAAACCCTAAACCCTACAAACTTTAAACTCTAAACCATAAAACTTAAATCCTAAACTTTTCACCGGTAAAAATCAAATAAAGCTTTGAGTTCAATGTTATCAAGCTTTTGATCTATACCCTATTTTATTTGAGGACACGTTTGTCATTTGCAAATAAAAATCTGGTGGGGTGCGGGTGCAGAAAGTAATTGTCTTTGATGGAGTAACCGTTAGCCCAAAATTTTGGATACACATTTCCTCCTTTTTATTGGCCATCTACTTCTATTCCATAGAAGAACAAAAATAGAATAATGAAATAATTGAATAATAAACAGGAATACTGTATCAAAGTTCGTTATTTAATTATCTGACACAAATTAAATATCAATAAAATCCATGTACACTTCTTATTAATAACTTAGTTAAAAAAACAAAAATAAATGTTAAATAAGAAAAATATATAAAATAAATTCGACCTTAGACCTCTTTAAATTAGTGTCATTAACTAATTTAAACTATAAATTCTACATTAGATAAAAGTACATTAATTGATAACTGATAACAAAATTGAAAAAATGAAAATATAAAAAAAAAACATTTATTTAGATAAAATATTCATATAATTTTTTTTTTATAAAAAATTTTCATGTTAGATATCAATATTCAACTTGACATCTCAGTAAGACTGACCTGAAATAACAACAATCATTAAAAAAATACTCGTATGATTTATGATCAATATTCATTTGCAACTTGATATGAGGTTATAATAATATATAAGTTTGAAACATGAAATGTAGTGTTTCTGTGATTGGACCAAACCCTAGTTGAACACATGTGTGGCAGATGTAAGAAATATTAACATAGGAGAACAAAGATGTGAAACATTTTGATTTTGTCGTATTATTAAACCTTATTGTTACGTATATTATGTAACCCTAATTCAACTTACTATATACTATACTACTATTGGACCATTATTATTTTGGCCGGCTTTAAATTGATGATGATAGCATTTTTATTTTATATTATTTTCATCACCACAATAAATAATAAATAATAAATAATCCAATGCAAACCTTTTTCATTAATAATAAATAAAAAATAAATATACATGGATAGTACGAAAGTCTTTAGTGTTCTATCATCAAATTATCATGCATAGTTTATTAGGTTTTATGACAATTATTTGAAAATCATGACAATAACCTTTTTTCTATTATTAATTTAGAGTGTAGAAATATCTACACTAACAATCCATGCGTGGAATTTTAATTTAAAAAACTAGTAGTTTTTTTTTATGTCTAATAAATACATATAATCATTCATGATTATTTTGTTAACAATTTGATTGGACTGTAATTATTAATGAAAAAATTATTATTATATTTTTAACAATTCTTTTTCCTTGTCAACATAATTTATTTATTTATATATATATATATATATATATACACACAAATACGCGCATTTATTTCACTAACAAATATTTGTTTATAATAATTATTTTAATATTTACGTATAAAACACTTTTAATTAATTTAATTTTAAAACTTAAGTGACAATAAAATGCTTAAAGAAACAATAATATAGATTGAACTTATTTTTTCCAAATTTTAAAATACTTGTTCCAACAAACTTCTACCATTCACATCCCTAAATATTAGTTTAAAACAATATAAATTAGTTTCATTTGGAAGTAGAAAACACTAAAAAATTAAACATTTAAAGTTGAAGTTAAAAGAATAACCATTTAGAAAGATTTTACCCTATTATTATTGTTATTGTCATCATACTTTTAGGCACCAACAATGGCAATAAATAACTATAATTCATATTAAAACAATGGTGATAACCAATTTGACAACAACATTGACACATCATTCATGGAGTATAACTCAATTCTCAAAATTAAATATATAACTATGTTATGCTAAGTATTGTGAAAACTTTTTAATTTGACCTATAAAGAAATAAAAATTGTAATTTTTTTAATAAAAAGAAAATGTTGAAAAAGATAATTAGGAGAGTAAAAAAAGTTATATAGAGATGAGTAGCAGTGGGACAGGTGTAGAGGGTGCAAAAACACAAATTCAAATATGCCTTTTGCATGCAAGATTTGGGTTAAGAACTTAAATTAACCTCATAAAAGTTAAACTGAATTAAGAAGAGAAAGAAAAAAGATATAAAATATTGAGAAGCAACAGAGCAGAAACACCTATAGCATTGGTCCACCACCATCACCATTCACCACCTCAATTCATCAGCAGAGGTAGCAGGGAAGGAAGGGACAAGAGAACGCAGCGTACCCTCTAAACCCTTTACAAGCAAAACAACAAACAACACACACCCTCTGTTCCCAGGTGCTTTTTTCTATGTTTTTTATTTTGTTTTAATTTTTTTTTTCAAATTCTCATTCATTTGCCGTTTTATTGGGACCCCATTTCCCCCTTTCGTTCCAGCAGGGCCTGGAAATTCGTTCTGGGACTTAAATGCCAGATCTCGATGGCAATTGGCAATTGGGGTTTCCTCTGAAAAATTCCCACTTCGCAAAAACCTTTCTTTTTTGTTTTTATCTTCGGTTGGGTGAAAATTACTGCTGCCCTTTTCGTTGATTGGTTGTGGGTGTTTGGGGTTTTCTGCAGTGGCTTTGGATCGGTGATTGGGAAAATCTCGAGAAGCTTTGGTGTTTGCGGTATTTTCTGGGAACATCTCTCCTAGGTTTCGTTGTTTTCAAGGAACAAAAAAAAGTTAGACAAATTTATCGGCTTTGATTGCCGAGGGTTTTTTGTTCTGGAGGAAACAAACACTTATGCTTCCGGTTTTGTTTCGGTTTTCTGTTTTATTCAGGTATAATACGAACACAACGGTGGCATAATGCCACCACTTTGTTATGCCTGATACGAGGTAAGCTTTTCGATTTCTCTTCAACATGGTCAATTTTTTCTCTCTTTCTTTTAATGTTTGCCTTGGAAATATGTTTTGAAGACTTTATTTTGGAATGAAAGCTCTTGTGTTTTGCTTTTTTTTTTTTTTTTTTGAAGCTTGTTTTTTGTTTTTTTTTTTTGGGTTGTGTTTAGGTTGGAAGGGGCTTGAGAATGGCAGACACAAATTTAGTT
>Ga0123342_1006977_pt1 | contig 15272 bp, 7 predicted proteins | sample Turbeawhitnodule_FD_89960 | JGI IMG/M metagenome (GOLD analysis project Ga0123342, IMG submission 89960) | Root nodule microbial communities of legume samples collected from Mexico - Turtle bean Mexico white nodule | ecosystem: Host-associated > Plants > Roots > Nodule | place: Mexico: Nepantla... | reverse complement strand
CTTCCCCCCAAAATTGTATTCCAAAATTTCACAAACTAACAAAAAAACAAAAAAAGAAAACCCAAAACAAATAATAAAAAAAAAAAAAAAAAAAAACACTCCAACACGTTTCAATTCAATATATATTAGTGAAATCCAATAATCAGTGAAATCGTGCTAAAATCTAGCGGCAAAAATTAACGGCGTATTTAATCTAGACAGGTTAACCGTGAAAAGAAATCTGGCGCAAGCGAAAACAGTGAATTAAGCAAGGCTTAGAGTGCTTTGGAAAGTGTATAGAGAAATAAGGAGGAATGGATCGAGAGAGAGAGAGAGAAGTGATTGTTACCAAAGGAAGAGGAAACGGTGCGGTGGATCAGGTGGTGGAAGCGGCCATTCGGTTAGGCGAAGAGGTGAAGAAGAAAAAGGAGAGAAAGAAAGAAAGAGGAGTGTGTTGTGTTGTGTTGGGTTGGGTTTGTAAGTTAAAAGCATGACATGAAATGAGGCACTCATTGAATTCAATAACCTTAACCCCTCTCACGGACAAGCATGGCAAAACTCCTACTCCGACTCGGGCGTGCCATGCCCTTTTTTCCATGCTTCTCTCATTTTACTTTTCGCTTTACACACGTGCCACATCGTTTTCGTATTGGCTGTCACCTTATTGTATCTTTTTCCCTTTCTTTCTCATTTGTGGTAATATTTGCCAAAACTTAATACCACTTTTGCTTTCTGTTTAGAGCTTAGGGAGTGAGAGAATTCATTGGACGGTGGTGGCCCAACTCGGCTTCACTTTTCTGTGTACGTGTAAAATTTAAGTTCGATTCACCCATTCGCAAAAAATACTGAACCGCAAATACAGGGCTTCTAAATTCTGATTTCTTGTTTGTGTTCTTTGAATTTGGTCCACTATATGGATCTGTGTTACCTTTTGCTTTGAGTGTTGACAAATTAGTGTGAAATCCAGCGCATCCGGTCCAAATTCCCAATTGCATTCTTTTCTTTATCAAAACCCACGGCTGCTGCCTCCATAATCCATATTATTTTAAACACCTTTTAATTAATGCTAAATGCTTCACTAACCACTAATTAATTCCTCCCTCAAATTTCACTCACATTTCATATGTATTTTTTCTTAATCAAATTATATTTATTTTAAATATTATCCATTCGTGTTCTCGTCTACGTTAAGATATATCTTAAAATAACGTTTATAAAATAAAATGAATTATTTCGATTTTAGAAGGATGAAAAGTTTAAAAAGTATCTTTTAAAATTAAAACTAAAATTGACATTGTAGGGATATCGTGTGCGGAAGCATGATAATTTCAACCAAAAATTATGACAAATTAAAGTAACAAGTAAAGTGAGAATGATACCAGAATTTTTAGGGGAAAACTACCGGCAAGAAAGCCAAAACTTGCACTATAACAAGAGCAGAAATAGAGTATAGGAAAAGAGAGAGGAAGCAAGTGTGAGTTGTTGTTTGTTGTGTATACATTGTTTGAAGGAAACCATTATATATAGTGGTTCTAGGAGACAACAATAATAAATACAATTAATGGTAATTAACCTCCCTTTGATGACAATTAATTGTAGCAATTAACCTCCCATTGATTGCAATTGATCGTGACAATTAAACGAAAAGGTGAGTCATAACCCACAAACATATTTTACACTGAGAATGATAATTACGAATTTGATAGGAATGGAAAAAAATATTAAAACTAAAATCACAATTTGTTAAAAATATATTTAACTTTTTTTTTCTAAACGTATGTATTCACTTTTAACTTTCTTAATAAACTAATAATTAATTTGTATCCAACAAGAAAACACACACAAACATCAAACATTGATAAGAGTCTCATTTTAGTAAAAATGTGACACCGCATCACCAACATTTTCACCTTCTTGTATGTGAGAAACAACCATCATGTTAGATGATGTGTCATTTTTATTGCATCTTTTCATAATGAAACAATTTTATTCCAACTAGTATTTATTTAATTCCTTATAATGAAATTTATGTCATAACATTGTTGTGGTGTTCAATTTAGATAAAGTTGGTTGTATTCAGATTATTTAATAATCAACAATATTTTAAAATGATTAATTCTAAAAAATACAGAAAAAATAAACACTTACAAAAATAAAAATATAAAATATAAAAGAAAAACGCATTTGAATCCATTTAAACCATATTTTCGTAAACATTTACAAAATAAAAAAAAAGTGAAATAAATTTATTTCATACATAAATTAAAAAAAAAATTGATTTTATAAAAGCTAAAAGAATAAAAACTCTATCCATTAACTTACATAATTCATAAAAGCTATTTTTAAGTTTTTTTTTTTTTGTTTCTTATGTATGCATTCTACTGTTTCTACTGACAAATCTATAAAGGCGCACATGTTGGTATGGCAGTGCAGTTGACTGACTTGGCTAGGCTAATCAACCATGTGTTTTATAGCTCTAAGCAAAAGAGAACAGTAAATTGGCAATGCACTATAATTCACAAAAACTCTCTTTTATCATGTTTTTTTTCCATTATTTCTATTAAAAATATTTTATACTTTTTTTCTGAAAAACAATTTATACACCATACTCTTATAGTTACTTATTTTTCAAAACTATATTTCTTTTATTCTTAACGTCTTGTCTTTATGAAGATGAAGAAGAGTATTAGGAGGAAATAAAAAAAATACGTAATAATAAATCTATCACTCTTGTTAAATTACGTGTTTGTATCGGACACGATCGTTGAGAGACACTCGTCGAACATAATTCTAACATGATTCTAATATAATTTTAAAAAGAAAAAACACATTAATTTTATAAAAATTCAAACTTATCTGTATGAATTTTTAGTATAACTATAAAAATAAGGAATAAATCTTTTTAAATTAATAATAAAAAATATATTTATGATAAAAAAACTAAAATATATTTATACATATAAATATTTATTATCATATTTATATAATTTATAATTATATAATATATAAATCTGTGTCCCGTATCTTATATTTTAGATATTATACATATATTTGTATCCGTATCCCTATCCTATCAAGTTAAAAAATGATAATCATAATAATAAATATTTTATTTTGTGGATAAAAGTTTTTTTTTTCATCTGTTTTCTCTCCAACTAAATAAAAAAAAACCATTGCTCATTTTTTTTTCCCATGAAACATATGATTACTGATCTATCTAGTGGGTGAATAGCAGCTACTGTACTGCAAGTGTGATGTGTGCATCCCAAAAATCTGACCCTTTTTAACATATTTAATAAAATGTCTTGCAGGTTGAAAATTACTCTTTTCTATCAGTACTGGGACATAACTACCGCACATTTCGTGATCTGCTTCCAACTACGAACTCCTAAACCAGTTATCTCCATTCAATTATCACGTGAACCCAATCCTTTGGTTTACATTCATACAAACATTTGAGTGGCGCAAAAAATAAATACAACGTAAATTGGAGTTAACTAACTGGTTTTTTCAGTTGTAAATTTTAAATATTTCAAAAATTAAATCATTTCTTTTTTGTTTTTCCTTCAGCCTCTAATTAAAAACATTCACATTAAAGTTGTTATCATTTCAAAATTAGTTTAAGAATCTAATTAGTGTGAAAGAGTTTTACAACTGGGTTAAAAATATTTATTAATTCAATTTTAGCCAAAGGCATTTTATTTTGAAAAATAAATATAAAAAAATCACAACCTTACTCATTAGACTCTTCAATAATGGCACGTGAATGTATTTTTTTTCAAATGCGCGTTTTGTGCATTAATATAAATGTGTAAAATAATTGTAAAGTGTTACTTAAATTTAGTGTATATTTAAGCCTTAGTTTTATTTCATGATATATGTTATTCCGTGCATAATTTGCATTAGTGGTGTAAATAACAATTAAGTGATCAATTTGAATGGGTGGTGAAGTTTTGATAACTATTAAATTTTTTTCTATTCAAATAATCATAATTCTTCATCTCTTGATTCTCACATATTCCTTTTTCGTGTTTTTTTTTTTTTCAATTCACAACCATAGACTCCGTTTTTTCTCCTTACTTTCATAAATTAAACTTTCTATTGGTTAAGAAAAAATCACTAGAACATGTGATATACATCAAACTTGGGGTTTACAAATTTAGAAATTCTTTAAAGTGAGTTTTGATCAAGCAAAAACTTATATGGGAAGAGAGTCAAATGCGACAATATTTGATTATAAAGTATCATTTAAAAGAAAGCCCTTGCTCAAGTGGTATTCTTCTTATTTTAAATATATTTTAACTTGTTTAAATTATTCTTAAACTATCATACTTAAAGATTGATTCTTTTATAGTGTGGTGATTGTTGTTTGATTAATTTATTTTGATATATTATAATTATATAACACAGAGTAGCTAATGAATTTTAAAAAGTTTGAGAAATGATTGTTGTGAGATATATTATATAAATATGTAGTTATTTAATTGGTAATTTGACCCAATTTAAATAAAATATGACCTTTCATAGATAGTGATAGAAATCGATGAAAGTTTTCCCAAAACAGTTTGTAAAGTTTGTGCAAGGAGTTACCCAATTCCCTCTCACTTCTCAAGCTTCATGTTTTTTACAAGTGTTTTTTACTATATTGGAGTTGCATTTGTTCTCTTTAAATGATTACTTTAATTAAATTTATGTGATATTAAATAATATATTAAGTTTGAACAAAATAACATTAAAATAATTAAATTATATAAATAACTATGCATTAAAAGTATTAAATTTAAAATAATATATAAAGTAAAAAAAATATTATTATTATAAGGATTAAATTTGAATTCAATAAACGAGTTTTCACTAATTTTAATTAAATTTATTAAAAAAGAGTTATGTTAAGAAAATTCATTACGGAAATGAATACTCTATATTTAATATTTCATAGTGCATTTAATCCTCTATTTTTTTAGTTGCTTATTTGATTCTCTTCCTTTTTCTTTTCTTGTAAGGCATATGAATCCCCATGAAAAAAAAATAATATCAATATGTGATGCGATAAAAGCATGTTCACATCATCTTTTTTCCCCTCCCTTAAGCTACGTAGACATACATGCTATGATTTGTAAGACTCAAAATCATTGCTACTCAAATCAGGAGAGAAAGACAGTTAGATAATACAAAGTTTTATAAGAATTGAGTTTAATATGTTAATTTATATGATATATAATTTTATCTTTAAAGTCTAATTCAACAGTGATGATAATTTGGATAGGAATGACATTTCAACCATTACATAGTCAATATATTTAATATTTTAAAAGTAACTAAATATATAAGATGCTGATACATTATAATAATCTCTATTAAAAAATTCAAACCTATCTTATAAATTAATTTTATAAAATTAAATTAAACTTAAAATTTATTTTTTAATATTTTATCAAAAGTATTTAGGTTATTCGCTATTAAAATCCCACATCTAAAAAAGATAAGGATATTATAGTTTATGTCTTCTTAAAAACACAGACTTAATATAAGTTAGGTAACAGACTCTTGGAAAACTGTGTAACATATTTTCATCCTTTTGTGTAAAAAACATTGGAAATGTGTTTCATTATAATTATAATTATGTAATGGTCTTATCGACGAGTTATTTATTATTGATCGAAAATAAGAAAAATGATTAATATTAAAAGAAAAAAAAACTCTCTTATGCTCTCTGCTCTCTGTTACACCAATCAATAAAAATATTTAAATTTATGTAAGGACAAGTGAGTATTAAAGTTCTTAAAAAAGTATGTACTTCTTAAAAATTATTATATATTTACAAATCTTTATCACAAGATAAGTGATAATCATATTAAAATTCAAATTATATAATTTAATTATCACCTTTAATAAGTTTGAATATATGGTACTTGTATTCATAGATAGATAAATTTATAATAATAAAAACTTAACTAAAGAATCATGCTATAAATAATTTTTTTATATAATTGTTTTTATTAATAATTTAATATTTATATTTATAAATAAATTACATAATTTTATAGTTCAAAATAATAATACAAAATAGCCATTTTGTTTTAATGAATAAAAATACATTATAATTAAAATATTATTAAATTTTAAAATAAATTTTAAGAGACATATTTATATTATTAGTTGTCAATTAATTCGAAATCCCTAACACGATTTTATTCGATTTGGTTATATTTTTAATTCAAACTTAATTTTTAAAATATAAAAAAAAAATTAATCAATTTTGGTTATTTTTTACAGATTTAATTTAAATACCTTAATATTAGATCAAGTCAAATCACAATCAATAATATTTATTAAAGTAAATACTACTTTAAATAATTTTTTTATATAAAAAAACATAAATAAAAAAACTTCAAAACATCAAATTTACTTTTCTCAAGAAAGGCGCTTACGCAAATTGACCGTGAAGGTTTAATTTATGTCTCTCTGGCATAAAGATATTTTATTTAAAACTTTGGTAAAAAAAAATACAACTAATTGCAGTACATTCTTAATGTGTATACTAAACAACCCCGTTGACATTTATTAAATTTTTAAATGAATTAATGCAACATTTGTTTGGTAAGAATTAATTTTTTACCAAGGTGGGTAAAAACAAATATTTAGTATATTTTTAGTATTAAATTAAAAAAAATAATGATGTCATTCTGAATAATGAGTTTGTAGGTAGAAGTTTGCTCAGATGATGAGATAGGTGAGTTGCTCAGAGGACACGTGACTTAGGCGCAAATTAATGTAATAAATTAGTTTAATTAATTAATAAAAATAAACAATTGTACAATTTCATATATTTGTCGGCACACGGCATGGGAAGGACCATAATTTGCCAATTTCATATATTTCCATAGTATATTAAAATAAAAATAAAAATATTGTTGTGATTTATTTTAGAATCTGTGAAATATTATTATTTATTATTAACTTATATTAGTTTCTTTGTTGTTGGATGCGTATAAATTTGTTAATGTAGAAGGTAATAGAAATGTACAAGCTGGCATTCTTGTATACCTTTTTTAGCTGGCTATTTCTCTTACCACCTTTTTTTATTATTTTTTTATGAGTACAGAGTACTTCCCTGCACTATATACGAAATACTGCTTCACTCTTTCTCTTGTTCTGTATTCTATGTTCTTCATCTAACTCTGGTTCCCTCTCCTTTGCTCCATGCAACTGTTCTTGCACTGGTTTCAGAACTTTGTTGATTCATTGCAGTTTCAACTTGTTGCTGCTCAAGCACACATGAAGGGGCTAGTAAGTACGTTGTCTTGTCATACCATAATATATTTTAAACTAAGGTTTTTTTTCTAAGGTTGTTATAAACGGTTTTTTTCTTCTTCCAAGGTTTGTTCGAAGATAGCCTTTAAAATAGTTTGTTTCACTCTCTTCAACAATTACAGTATGTCTTGATTTTTGTTCATGTGTTTGGTTTGTACAGTAAACTTCCAAGTTCATGTAGCAGTCATAAATTATGTCAATATCTTGTCAGGTCTTAGGATCTAATATAGAACTATGTGGAGAGAGTTTGAGAGAATAGAGATCGGTGACTCCGCTAAGGTATGGTAGTTGAGATATTGCTTTCTTGTCTGTGAAAATTGATGTAGAGATAGTTCAGTTGGTACAATGTATGATGGTAAGATATTGTTTTCATATAACATTAGAATTTCAAATGCTAAAACGGTTTGCTTGATTGATTTACGTGTTTCAGTTTACTTTCTGATGAAGTATTTGCATATCTGTAGAGTGTAGGTTATGTTTCTAGACATTGTATCCAACTGAATAGATTGTTATAGTTTCAGAAGCACTTTCTTATTGTGAAGTTGGAATTGCACGTAATTCTTCTTCTTTCGTATCTTGTTTTTAGGTGGCAGTGCTTTTAGTTGTGGCAATATGCACTGCTGTGGAAAGCAACGGAGAAGAGAATGGTGGAACATGTAAACGGAATGCGTTGAATGCTAGGCCTCACAGTGTGTCGATCTTGGAGTTTGGGGCTGTTGGAGATGGAATGACACTGAACACAGTTGCGTTCCAAAACGCAATATTTTATCTCAAGTCATTTGCTGACAAAGGGGGTGCCCAACTATATGTTCCATCTGGCACATGGCTTACTGGGAGTTTTAACCTCACCAGTCACCTCACTCTGTTCCTTGAGAGAGGTGCTACCATCCTTGCATCTCAGGTTCGTTTTATTTGCCTCTTTCTTAATAGCAAAGAACAACAAACGTAGAATTCTAGAAGTGTCATAGAAGAAGAAATGGAACCAAAATCTTTAATTTCATTTTCCTAATCCTTGCCTAGCATGGCTGGTTGTTAACTTGTTAACCTTCTGAATGCTTCTTGTACTATTTCCAAAAAAGTGTAGATGATGTGATTCTTCTGCATCCTTAAAAAATTACTATTATATTGGAAAATATTTTGATAAAGGACCTAATTTGTTCTCTCTCTTGAAAAATTTTAAACTTTTCTTTTTATCTTATATCACTTCAGGATTATTCTCATTGGGATGTACTGGATTCCCTCCCTTCTTATGGTAGAGGAATTGGGAGATATCGCAGCTTAATCTACGGGCAAAGTTTAAGCGATGTGGTAGTTACAGGTGAGAAGTTTCTTTGTTTACCATTTTATCTTTCAAGTTTTCTCTCATGGTATATGCAAAGCAATTCTTGCTCACTTAAATTGGTATATTTAATAAATACAACAGGTGATAATGGAACTATAAACGGGCAAGGTTCTATCTGGTGGACGCTGTTCAGTTCTCATTCCTTAAACTACAGTCGACCAAATCTTGTAGAATTTGTTGATTCCGTTGATGTCATAATTTCCAATTTGACTTTTGTAGACGCTCCAGCTTGGGGCATCCATCCAGTATATTGCAGGTACCACAAGCTCCTTTTTGGGTTTACTGACCAATTTCTAAAAGGAATCTGTTTCCCCCCTCTTTTTAATCTTTCTTCTTTCCACAACGCAGTAACGTTCAAATTCAAAACATTACTTCTCGTGCACCACCCGAATCCCCTTACACAAGTGGTATAGTTCCAGGTATATTAATTACTTTTAGTTGTCTCTTAGCAAACAAGCCACACACCTTTGAGTCAAACTTTTTAGTTTGCTAAAAACCTTTTTTTCGCAACCAATATGAGTTTTAATTATAGCTGAAGAAAGTATTGTTTACTGTTAATTGGTTTATTAGTCCCTTGATTTTGTCATCATTTTGATATTACGTAGTCTTGCATTGCTTTCCTTGGAGTTTATTTTGCCGGTTATTATGGGGGGGCGTCATGGCTCATTAGTTATTGAAACTTTCAGATTCTTCTAAGTATGTATGCATCGAGAACAGTAACATTAGCACGGGTCATGATGCAATTGTGTTGAAGAGTGGTTGGGATGAGTACGGAATTGCCTATGGAAAACCAACCTCCAGTGTTCACATCAGCAATGTTTACCTACAATCATCGTCAGGTGCTGGCTTGGCTTTTGGGAGTGAGATGTCTGGGGGAATATCAGATATTATTGCAGAAAAGCTTCATATACTTAACTCGCCTATAGGCATTGAACTGAAGACAACTAGAGGCAGAGGTGGCTATATGAAAGGCATCTTCATTTCTGATGCAGAATTGGAAAATATTCACTTGGGAATAAGCATGACAGGATTCTCCGGTTTCCATCCAGACGACAAGTATGACACAAGTGCACTTCCAGTTGTTGGTAGCATTACTTTCAAGAATGTGATGGGTGCAAATATTGATGTTGCTGGCAATGTTTCAGGAATAGCTGAATCACCATTCTCAACAATCTGTCTTTCAAACGTGACTTTTTTTCTCAGTTATGAGCTATCCCCTTCATGGTTCTGTTCTAATGTAATTGGTTTCTCCGAGAAGGTGATTCCTGAGCCATGTCCCGATCTCCAGAGCTCTTATTCTAAGTACTCCTTTTCTTGCTTTACTTCCCTATATCCACAATTTAGTAATGTCTCAGGCTCTTCGGATCAAGAATTATAGTCACACGTTTCATTCACTCTGTACGAGATACAAATTTCACTATGCATCTAGAGCCTCTTCAACTTCGTCCATTTTTCCACTAAACCCAAATTCTTGATGCAAATATGTTCCTACTCTTCAACATTTCAATCAACCTTCCATTTGTTGGTGTCAAGTCCAAATAGTATACTTATGTACAGCCTTAATTTCTTCATTCTATGTGAGAATTTTTTTATGGTGGAGCCTTAGACGCTTTTTGCTTTGGACGTATCATTTAAAACAAGGAGTGCTGCTACCTTGATTCTCTGTCTATCATGAATTGGCACTGTGGTACACGGTGTATTGGTTTTTGTTAAAGCAAAGCTGACAGTATTCTCCTTAATTCACAGTATATGATTGCTTCTGTTGACTTGCTTGGTATGGCAGAAGCATGCATGGTGCTGGAATCTATTAACCTTGAACTGCATGACATTGTTTTATTGTCACAGCAAGCATAGCCAATCTTAAAATAACACGAGGACAGGAATATTAGGAGATAGATTTTGATGAACAAGGTTGAAAGGCTGGTGTCCAATATCCAATGTTAGGTCAGTGGTCTTTATTCTTCTGCTTTTTCTTTTCTCCGTTGGTAGACAGCTATACTTGACTAAATCTGATGGATTGCGAGAGGCCACCAATGCCATCAATGGCTGTGCATTGTCCCACTCCACCCTGGAGCTGGGAAACCTGAATCAGCTGGTTACATCACTTCAACTTTCTTACGTACCATCTAATTAATGGAGACACCACTAAACCAACAATTGGCGTGCAAAACATGGTCACCATTGTCATCAAATCTATAAGCGATACGTTACTTTCTTCATTTGCATTATATTCACAGCTATGTAAGTACTATCATGTTTTTCTTTACAAGAACTTGTAAGGATTTTCTAAAATAAAGAGATTCTCGTACACTTTTAAGTCTAACAATACTTAAAAAGTCGTTACATCGAACAATTATTTAATGATGATTGTTTCTTTATTATTTGAAATGGAGGGGCCTGGTTTCATGTCCTTTGCATTAGTATTTTTTTCATCACCATCAAGAACTTTGTAACACAGGATTACAAAGTTCTGCTACAGCATACATTTAGACAGGGTGAACCAAAAAAGAGAGTGCAAAATTGATTGATTTACGGGTGAGAAGCATTTGGCTATACACTTGTCAGCTTAAGAATTTTGTTTAGTGCAGCATGATTCCCTTTCATTGGCCAATTTCAGTAGTAAAATTAGGAGAAAAGGAAGAATAAATTCGTCTCCAAAGCAAATTTGTTAATACTGCTAAAGTCTTTAGGACATAATAAACATGTCACTGTTCTGAATTGAAATCAAAACTACTACAATTTGTAAACACAAGTCACATGAGAACCGGAGGAGAGGGAGAAAATCATTTTGAAAGAATTGGAGAAAACAATTAAAAGAATAGTTTTCTTCTAATTAAGAAGTATGGAGAACCTAAGTAAAAAATCCAAATTTTTTTCTCTCTTCTTTTTTTAATCTAGTGTATGTTCATTTTTTTATGTGCTCACTAAGTTTACTAAGTTCATGCATTTGGAATTAGTCATGGTCATACATCAAGTCGTGTCAGCACTAAATTTATATGCTTGCAATTCATTGTCAACATGTCGTCACCAACTTTTTAAATACTGATACAACATACAAAATATTTCCTTACACACTACAATTTTTTTATGAGAAAGTTATATAAAATTTGAAAGATCAGTTAAACATATTAAAAACAACAACTTACTGTAATAAGTCAATATACAATATTATTTTAACTTTTAAAAAAATGAAGAATCACCTAAAATATTTGTTATTTTCTATTATTAATAAATATTCATAGATGTTATTTGTTTCATATTTTCGTATGTAATTTAAATTAAGTTAATGGATTGATCAAATGAACCAACACAATGTCTTATCTTGGTTTGAATTTCATCCGAGGTAAAGGTAAAGTATCTTTATGAATAATTTATAAATTAAAAAGCATTTGCTTAGTTAGATTGAACTCATCCTCTATGTCAATTCTAATCATAAAAAAGTCTAATTAAGTGTGAATAAGTTCTTCCAGATATATTTGATGCCTTGTAACAAAATTGTTTTAATAGAATTGATTTCTTCCACTATACACCCGTTTTTATTTATGTAAAAAGTGTAATTAAAGTTAATTAAAATGTACATTTTAACTATGTTTAATAGTTTAAAATTAATCTCATTCAACTTTAAAATGAAAAAAATAAATACAAAACAATTCTTTTTTCACTCAAACATGATAAATTTTAGTTTAGTTAATTTAGATGCATTTACATGTGTTTTCTCTGTGTGTGTGTATAATATTCAATATTTCAAAATTTATTTTATCAAAATCAATTTTATTCAATTTCTATAATGAACCCTTAAGCTTTTACCACTTACCATTTATAGTCACCATATTTGCTTACATTGATATCTTAATTTGCAGAGAGAGAAAAATAAAACTGGCATTATTGATAGCTGAAAACTTAACAATGTTAATAATTCTGAAATATTTAAACTGTAGAGTGATAGAAAATGGTGATAAAAATAAATTATAATTAATTGAATTGTAACACTGGAATCATACAATACGTGTCCTCTTTGTAGGACATGGTGTCCTCCTTGTAGAACATGGAGATGAATTCCAGCTAAACCCATACTTCCATGTCCCTTCATTTTCTTCCACCATCATTTCCCTTAACAATCCCTGTAGATCCTCCATTGTTCCTTTCTCATCCTAAAAAACAATTATTTTAAGAAAACCAATAAATAAAAACTCCTCTCGGTGTTAAACATGCTAACCAAAGTAATCAATGTGGATTGCCATATACTTAATAGCCAAGTCTTGTTTTGAAGTTATATAATCAAAATAGAGAAATTTGTAAATAAAAAAACATATTTTAATATGAAAGTTTAATTATATTTTAGTTACTAAAATTAAGAACAAAAATATAATTAGAGTTATATTCCTAAAATGATAGAAACTCAATCAATTTGCTACTGCCATTCTATTCCTAATAGTATTTATCACATTCTTGAAATAGAATGATTCTCCATTGAAAAAAAAGAAGAAATTTATTTCTGTCTCTAAATTGAAAAAAAAAAAATAGTTCCTAAAATTTAAAAAGTACAATTTAATATTAAAACCAAATAACATTACAGGAAATGGTGATGTTATACAGTATGTAGACAATGTTAAATGCAAGCAGAGTCACTTTCTCAACCTAGTATGGTTTGAAGAACTAAATATTATTTTTTTTAAGATTTAAGAAGTTAATTTTATTCGTCTTAAATTTTAGATACTAAAAATTAATTAAACTGAATATAAATATATGATTTAAACTAGTTTAAGTAGAACGAAGCACATTTTGAATGATTTAAAATTAATTTCAATAAAATGAATCTCAATAAGCTTCTGCATCACCACTTGCATACCTTGGGTCTTACATTCTGCATCATCAAGATCATTTCTTGCATGAAATCAACAAATCCCTGTAATTTTGACATATGAAATTCAGCCGTGAAATCTCATATGATAATTAATTAATAATTCATAGCATGAAACCCACCTCATCATCGTCCTCTCCAATTAGACCAAACAAACCAGCATCATATATCCTTCTCTTCCCTGTGTTGGACAAAACTATATTTACAGAGGAAAACAGAGACATTCAGTTGCGGCTTTCTGATAATAAAAGTCACATAACAGGCACATAGGTTCAATTTGTTGTCGAGAAGTAAAGCACCTGAATAAGCCTCTTGAACGTGCTGAAACTGTTTTTTTGCCTCTGGTGCAAACTTTGGGTCCTTGGTCCATCTATCAGGATGCCACTTCTTTTAAGCCAAAAGTTCAACACAAATGCACTCAATTCAGAACCATGTTAAATTCAAAACAAATGACCATAATATTACTGATAACAGTATAAACATGGTACAGTGTTTAAGTTGAGAGAGTAATATACAAGGAAATACCAGAGCCATCTTACGATAAGCGCATCGAATTTCACCATCGCTCGAATGTTTGTCAATCCCAAGCACCGAATAGAAGCAAACGGCATCGTTTGACTCCACGATGCCTGACATTTTTGCTTGGAACAGTTAAAACCTAAAGGTGAAATGTTGTTGTTTTAGTTAGACGATGTGGGAGGTTGTGGAGGTTCTCGTAGTTTATTATGTTGTCAGAAAGGTTTGGAAGTGAAAGATCCATGTTGTGCTCTGCACCCAGAAAGTTCCAGAGACTTCCTCTGGGTCTTCAATGTTGTCCACCAGTTACTTGACCAAAGCACAAATCGTTATTGCCTCGCCACGTAAATTTCCATTATTTATTTCCTACCTTATAAATTATTTTCATATTTAAAAAAATACATTATGAAAAAATAAATAAATTTGGAATAGATTTTTGTGTTCCGTAAATAAAATTAAAAAAAATCAAAATCTCATTTTAAAAATAAAGTCTGTATTTTAGAAAAGAGATTCTGAAAATAAAAAAATTTAAAAAATCTAACTGGCGGATAAGTGTTCTGGATCCAGAATGTATTTTTATTCACAACCCCTACGGTTTCTTTTGAACTTTCATATATTTTTTTATTTTAAAAAATATCTCTATGTAATATTTTTAATTATGTAATTTGAAAATATTTTTTCAAATTCGTATTTAGTTTTTGAATTACATAATTTGAAAGTTTTTTTATATATGATAATTTTTGGATTATGTAATTCAGAATTCTTTTTTAGCTTTCAGATTATGTAATCCATAAGTTTTTTTTCAAATACGTGTGGAAGCTTCTCTATGGGGTGTTGCAAGAAGAATAAAAAAATATTTTTTATGTTTTGTATGGGGTGGCAGAAGAACCTATGAAGGTGTAGGAAGAAACACCCCCTCTTAGGGTATTTTTATCATTTCACATTCAAATTTTATAGGGTGAAGGAAGCAATTGCAAACTTTAGTCCCGTGTGCTTAAAGTCCAAATCTATAAAATTTAGACACGGACATAACTCCATATTGGGCTCTTAAACAGTGACAAAAGTCAGGCAATTTCTCCCTCCACCATATCAATTTCAACATGTACCCAATCAGTTCTAGAAAATGACAAAAACATTCCTCCTAAATGACGAAAATAACCTTACACAATTTTATCTGAAATATTTTGGATTTTAATTTTCGGAACATATTTTTAATTCTGAATTTTTTTATCCAGAATGTATTTTTAGTTTTGTGTTCAG
>Ga0123342_1006976_pt1 | contig 15272 bp, 8 predicted proteins | sample Turbeawhitnodule_FD_89960 | JGI IMG/M metagenome (GOLD analysis project Ga0123342, IMG submission 89960) | Root nodule microbial communities of legume samples collected from Mexico - Turtle bean Mexico white nodule | ecosystem: Host-associated > Plants > Roots > Nodule | place: Mexico: Nepantla... | reverse complement strand
TCTTGCGATCTTATCAAGAATCCACCAATTCTTGTGGCGATCATCCTTAGGCTTATCAAACTTTGTTTGTGGCGCCTTCCTTTATCCAAGTTTCTATTGTTACTGTTTTGAATTTATTCCGTTCCGTACCCTAAATTCCCAATTTTATTGTCATTTCTATTTGGATTCATATCAGAGTCTAAAATAAAATTCGGTCTAGTGTAAGTAGATGTTGTCATAGCACAACACATTAGGGCCCACATCTTGACGTTGATAGGAAGTTTACTAATGCCTGATACATCTTCCAGTCGTGTGCACATGGTGTATCTATATTGCCGAGTGACTTGAACAACAAATTAAAGTTGGGATTTAACTGTCTTATCTTGCCTTTATCGTGCTTTAGACCACATAATTGATTTCAACCAAGACAACATCGAAAGATGTACGTTGCTTTTACAATGTTGGACATTTATTTTTTCCAATCTTGATTCCCTTAATGATGTGAATATTGTTGATAGTCTTGGTTTCCCACTTTTTAAAAGGTAATTTCATTTGTTCTTAACATGTTTCAAACGGAAACCATTGTACATGTTTGTATATGTTTAGTTATAAGAAAATTAATTTGCATAGGTGGGCTTAGCTCGTGCAATAAAGGACAAACACCTTAGCCACCACAATTGTACAATTACGACAAAAGTTGGATCAACTACAACCAAGGCAGGTTAACAACTTCAATGGTAATTAGACAACTCAATGGAGAAATCTCAATCGTAATCAGACAACTCAGTTCCTTGTCACGATAAGGACACAAGAGTTGTTAACAATTTGGTTAGCACATGTGCATAAGTGGTATATTATGAAAAATTTATGAAGAAGAACAAGTAGTTGAAGTTTCAAACTTGTCCTAGTTCTAGGTCATCCAATGTTTTTATGAAATTGGACAACTATAGTAATTATGTTATAGGTTAACATGTAATATGGTTTGAAGTTGTAAAATGTGTTATGGAAAAACATTAAATAACCTTTTAACAAGTGGGAAACCAAAGTCTTCATCAATGTTTGCATCACTAAGGGCTCAAGATGGGGACAAAGGCATGTGATGCGGTCCTATGCCCAACATTGCAGTAGTAGCATGCATCCGCTGATGTTGTCTGGTTGAAGTTGATTCTGTGGTCTAGAGCACGATAAAGGCAGATCAAGATAGTTGAGCCCCAACTATAATTTGAGACGTTGTTAAGGTCACTTAGCAATAATAGATACATTAGGTACACTCGGCTAACTGACGTGTTAGGCATGAGTAAACTACTAATCAATGTCAAAATATGTGTTCTAGCGTGTTGTGCTAGCACAAAATCATTTGCATCATCTGAAACATCTTGAGAAGAATTGTTTAGCCAAGACAATTTAATTTAGTTTCCCTTCACGACCATCTCAGATGGCACTAAGTCTAACAATCCTTCACAGAGGAAACTACGTCACCACTACAACAGTGGTGACTGATTCTCCATCAATTGGAAGACCTAGTTGTACCACAACATATTCTAGTGTGATTGTTCCTTTCCTAGGGGATGATGAAATGTGTGAGTTTTTGTTCTCCACCTCTCCACTAAAGCGGTCACCAAATGATGATTGATCTCAATATGTGTTAAGGTTAGTAAGGATCCAAATCCAACACCCAAATCATATGACATTGAGGCCTAAGTAACCATTCATTCCCCTCCCGTATGACCTTAGCCACATGTTTCTATTGAAGCTACAAGAGGGACATATCCTATGGAAGGCATCAGTTGAATACCATTTATGTCAACACGTGGACTTCGAATGTTGTAACTAGGCTGTGCATATAGTAACCATAGGGGGTACATAGAGTAAAACAGCTGCCACATTAAAAAAAAAACTCCAAAAACAGGTTGCATATATCATCACAATGGGTGCAGCAAGTAATAAAGTTGCACTTACGTAAAATGCAGGCGTTCATAAAGTAAAACAGTTTGCCTGCATAAAAAAAGTAGTTCAAGGAGAAATACAGGTTGCATATATCATCACAGTGGGTGCAAAAAGTACAAAACGGTGTGCATATGTAAAATAAAGGGGGTGCATAAAGTAACGTAGTTTGTATACTGAAAAAAATAGTTGAAGGAAATTTTGTTTGCATATATCATCAGAATGAGTGCAATAATTAAGAAGTGTCTTCATATATAAAATATAGGGTTATAGAAAGTAAAAATATTCGCATATATAAAACTGGGGTCCTAACAGAAAAACTACATCAGTTTTAGTATACAAAAAGCACTACAAAAAAGAAGCTGCATATATAAAAAATTGGGGTTCCAAACAAGGAAAAACCTTGTCCACATATTAAAAAACGGGTGAAAAAGTATAACAGTTTAAGTATATAAGAAAAACACTAAAAAAAAACAGATTGCATAAATAAAATAAATGCGTTCAAAGAGAAGAAAAACCTTGTGAACTTATTAAAAAAAAGGGTTACAAATACTACAACAGTTTCAATATATAAAAAAATTACAAATAACAGGTTTCATAAATGAAATATAGGGGTCCATACAGAAAAATAGGTTTCATATATGACACAAAAATAGAAAAAACTATTTATTACTTCATTCTTAACAATTTTATATGTTTGATGTGGAAAAAAAGAAGAAGCACATAACCTATGTAAAGTAATAAAATTTGTTCCACATATGACCAAAACTATGTATTACTAATTCTTAACAAATTTATATGTTTGATGTGGTTAAAAAATTAAGTAACCTATGTAGTGTAATAATTTTTTTCATCTACTACAAATCTTTATACTAAACATATGCAGGATAATCTGTGACAACTTATAAACAATTTTATCTCTAAAACATATGATTGAAGACTTTAATGTTAATTTATAATGACTTTATTGTTAATTTATAATAAGTGTTGATATGTTAACAATTTGTATCAGATTCAAAGAGAAATAATTTTTTATTAAAATGAACTTTATATGAAAAGATGTAAACTGAGTTGTCAAATAAGTATCCTTCTTTATTTTATTATATATAACAAAGTATTGCATAGCACAAACTATTGTCCATCATAAACTACATTTCGTGGTATATTTTAAATGATTTATAATCAGAATGATGGTGGTTTAAAAATCCATGGAAAAGTATATCAAGTAATGCCACAGGAAGACCCATTAGATAATAGAAACATCCGATGTGGATGGATGACTATATAATGTAATAGGTGTAGTGTAGTTAGTGAAAGTAAATGGACTCAGGTAAGCTCAAGTTCAGTTAACTTAAAACATCACCTATATAAGTGATATATTATGGGAATAAAAAGGAGACAAAACTTTTATCCTAGTAGTTATTTCTCTTGAGTACCGTTAGTTGCACTAGCTAGTCATTGTAGCATACTCTATTATTGGTGCTTTCATTGTCTTGCTTCATGTCTCCCAAACCTCAATCCAAAGACTTCGAAGATCCTCTTCAGGCCATTCAGAAATGCACCACAACCATCCAATATCAACCGGAGGCTAATGAAACCTGCCAGACCAACCTTGAGGCATGTAATGACCTCCTCCATTACTCTCTCACCATGTTATAGGACTATGTTTCTACTTTACCTCCTCCTGGGTCTTCACCATTTATTTTTCCACATGAGCAACCCAATAATTTAACACCTAACTCAGACCACCCAAATTACAACTAACTCTTTTTAAAGGACCACAACCATTGGACTGGTTATTCCAAGCAGAAAAAATACTTTGATTTTTACCATATTTCTCAAGAAAATAGATTATCTATGGTTTCTTTTCACATGAAATGAGATGTTCTTACTGACTGGCCTTCCTTTACACGTTCGTTAGAATTATGTTTTGATCATTCCTCATACACAAACCACCAAGTAGAATTATTCAAACTTCACCAATAAACAACAATCATTGGTTACCAAGCCATATTTGAAAAATTATGCAATTGTGTACATGACTGGAGCCCTAAAACCATTCTCAATTGTATCATATCAGGTCTTATTCATGAGATCCACAGAGAAATTATCATCTTGAACCCCTATTCCATTTCACAAGCTATTGGCCTAGCTAAGCTCAAAGAAGACAAAATCAAGGACTCCAAGCCTAAAACCACTTGCCCTATCCTTGGAATGTACCTTTCAAACACCATCTTCCCCATTATACAAATTACCCTCGTCCATCCAATCTATCCTACGCCAACATCATTTCATCTTCAAAACACTCCAAGGTCTACCCCCTACCAAGACCACATGACCACCATATTCCCCTTCTATCAAACATTGCCCCTATTAATGTACGCCCATACCGTTACCCCCATTCTAAAAAAATACCATCACACACTTAATTGAAGAGATGCTTCAAGAAGGGTTTACCAAACTCAGTTCCAACCCCTTTTGTTTCCCAGTACATCTCATAAAAAGAAAGATGGCACTTGGAACTTTTATATCGATTATAGAGCACTAAATGTAGTCATCATACATGACCGCTCTCCCATACCCACCATTGATGAATTGCTATATGAATCGAGGTCAACTATAATTTTTATTAAGATTGACTTGTACTCGGTGTACCACCAAATTAGGCTTAATCCAGATGACACTCACAAAACAACCTTCAGAACTACCGATGAGCACTATGAATTTCTAGTCATGCCTTTTGGCTTGACTAATGCTCCCTCAACAGGTTCTCCACACAAATTTTTTGCCTTCATGGACTCCCCACAACCATTGTTTCGGACCAAAACCCAATTTTCATTAGCAACTTCTAGCGTAACTATTCAAAGATCAAAGAACAAAACTTCATTTCAGTTCATCGTACCATTCCCAAAATCTATGGTCAAACAAAGGTTTTGAATAAGAGATCAAAAGCTTTCCTCCATTGCGTCGACAGTAACCATACCAATTTCACCAGTAAAATTTCTCATGGTATAAACTTCTCCATCTTGCAGAGTTATGGTACAACACATTGTACCACTCCTCCATCGAAACCTCGCCCTTCCACGCGTTGTACGGACGATCACCACCCACCACCATAAACATGCTCCACATACCGCGAACGGGTGACAAATGCCAAATTTCACTAATATTTCATATTAAAATATAGGCACTTATGAGTATTAATTTCTAAAATAAGTAAAAACTTACCCCTAATTTATGAATTTATACATTTTTTACATATTTTATGATTTTTATTTGAATAAGAACGATTTATTCCCAAATTTGTGTTAATTTCAGGATTTTAGGGAAGAATGGAGATAATTGGGCAAAAGGAAAATATACAAAGCTAAAAAGAGAAAGTTGGAATGCATTAATATTCACCAAAGCTGCCCAAATTTGCAAAAAGCCAAGATGCCACCAGTGGATCTCGCTCAAGCGAGTAGAATCTCGCTTGAGCGAGAAAGCACCAGTAACGTTGGGTCTTTTTACGTTTTACTCGGTCAAGCGAGCCCATTAGCGCCCAAGCGAGAAGTCACTTAAGCCCAAGCAAATTAGGTTAAATAGGAGGCTTGAGGCAAAACCCTAGTGTGCAAGATCAAGGGGAAAACACCATTCAGTGAATTATAACTCAATTGGGCGAATATGAGGTGTTAGAAACATTAAAGGAGGCAGTCGTCAAGGAGAAACATCCTAGATCTTCTTTTCTTGCTCTCCCTGCTTGTAATAGTCATCATTGTGGCTAATTCTACCCGATATCTAAACACAATATTCTTTTCTTGATTGATGATTGATATTATTGTTTTGTTTGTAATGCTTGGTTTACCATGATTTAGAATCTTAGATTTGACTAGAAAGTACTTCTAAGGTTCTGACCTAGACGATAATACTTAATATATTTGAATGTTAGACCCTCGTCGGACTCACGTATTGGACACGACTCTAGTAGGGCACTTATTGATTAAGTGTCCAATTCAGAAAATATTTGTTTGATTTTTGACAATTCTAACACGGATCTAACCCAATTTTAAAAAGGAGAAATACATTAATTTTCTAAAAACTCAAACTTATTGTATAAACTTTTATTATGATTATAAAAATAAGGAACAAATCCTTTCGAACCAGCCATAAAAAACATCTTTTTGCTAAAAAAAACTGAAACATACTTAATGCACATAAATCTTTATTGTCAATGTCCTGTGTCCTATATTTTAGAGATTATACGTATCTTCGTGTCCGTGTTCGTGTCGTATCAATATCCGTATCCGTGTTCGTGTCGTATCAATATCCGTGTCCGTGCTACATTTACATCTTTTTCAAGAATTTCTTTTGCAAATTTACAATCAATTCGTATCAAAAAAATTTATTTATTAATTCCTTTTGAAATTCAGTAATACATAAAACTATTGGATGTGTTCCCCTTTTTACTTTACTATACTTCTTTTGTGTTTCATTCCATGCTCTCGAATAAAATTTAACTATTTGTTCTCCTAATTTTTTGTTTCAATATTTCTCATCGGTTTCCACTATCATGGCTGAGTTTTTTCTTAATCTATTAAATAGTGGTTTTGCTATCATTCTTATATTTGGATTATAGTCAGACACATTTAGACATCCCGAAAATCTCTGTAATTGAGTTTTTTTTTTTTCATCAGAAAAGTTGTTGGTGAATTCTATACTTTGTGAAATTACGGTACTTTTTACTTGAGTTTTTTCATATCCTATCAATCTTATTTTAGTAAGACCATATTCATTTTCTTTGCTCAGAACACAAGGTCTTTTTGCTTTATTATATTTTTCAAAGTTTTTAAATGTTTCGTGTCTCTTTCTTTGGACTTTCGAAAAATTAAAACATCGTCTAAATAAATTATTGAAAATTAAAACATTATATATATATATATATATATATATATATATATATAATACACAATTGAGATAGTTTTTAAGTAAAAACATATTTTCTGTGTTAACCAAATCTAGATGATTAATACCCAAACGAGGACATCAATTAAAATTAGTAAACATAGTTGTGTAAGACATTTGACTATGATATTCTTTGCTTTTATTTAAGTTATGCCTAATTTGAAACATTTTAATTTAAACTAGAGGTTACATATTTAACATATTATATATATTTAAAATAAAATAAAAACTAATTTAATAGAATTAATATAATTTTAGATATTGTATTTGATCAGTCTTAATTATAAAGGGTGTGAATTAAAAGTTAACAAAATATTTTTACGTAAATAATTTACTGTTCTGGTATTTAGAATATAATCATAACTTATGATGTATATGTATATATGAAAGTTGTATGTGAATAATTAAATGATAGTTATGTTGTAAAATTTTATATTGTTGAGATGTAGTGTGTATTGTTTGTTAATTACTTGTTACTTATTTGATTGAGTGGGGTGTTAGTTTTTTATATACATGCTATATTTATCTTTTAAAAGTCATTGAATTGTGATGAAAAGGTGGAATAATATTTAAAATATTAACGTTTTGTTTGTTAGTATCCCCTCCTAAACCTTTGTTGCCTAGTATGTTTAATGTTTATTTTATTTTTGCTAATTTATAAAAATAAGAATTATATATATGATATTTTTTTTATAAATGAAGGACTTGAAAAATATTATTTATTTTAAAGAGGTTAAATAAATATTTTTCTATACACAGAAGTCAAAAGCACTTTTTTTCCTTGAGCACTCAAAATTCCAACATTGGAGACCAAGAAAATAAGGCCTTAAAGAGGAAGTAAATTGGTTCAAAGTCTAATTAATGATTGACAAATCAAGTCTATATTATGAAGTCTCTTGTGTAGATTCACAGATAAGCACGTTTCCAACAAAATAAGGCAGAAGCTACTAAATTGTAGCTTTTTGGTTGATGCAGAACAATACTAAACACTAAAGCATATGTATACACACACTAGTCTTGAACATGCTCAAATGAGAATCCTAAAATATTTAGAAAAGCAATTCATGCTACATCTTATTAGTAGGTTATACCTATATTGTATTGATGAACTCATTTTTCCCAAATTCATCATAAACAAATAATATCAAGTAAATGCCAAATACAAAAAATAAAAAAGTAGAAAAATTGCAAATTAAAATCAATAAGGGTTCCACCTCATAGTTCTATAATTTTGTCCCCCACTATGCACATAAACAAAATCAAGTTGAGGAACAATCTTGCAAAGGATGTTTTCCACATGGTTGGAATACCACATCCTCCATCTCTTGAAGAAAACGAGGGGGAACATGTAAATTCCAAAGCCAAATGTAAACCCCAACTCCACACTTAAAATATTCCATTCAATTAAACCCTTTGTATGAGAATCAGGTGTTTCAGATGGTGGTGGTGAAAACTTTTTCTCTCCATCATCACAATTTTGGGTTAGTGGAGGTCCACATAATCTTTCATTGCCTACAAATGAATCAGCCTCAAATGTCTGAATTTGTGTGCCTGTGGGTATTTTTCCCGACAAATGGTTATAAGAGAGATTCATGACAGCAAGAAATGATAACTTTGCAAGCTCTATTGGAATCTCTCCATTGAAAGAGTTTTTTGACAAGTCTAAAGACTCAAGGTGCTTTAAATTGCCTAAGGAAGAAGGGATGCTACCTGAGAAGGCATTTTGTGACAAGTTAAGAGCATGCAGTGCAGTGAGATTCATAAGCTCTTCTGGTATTGGCCCTTCAAAATTGTTGGATGAGAAATCCAAGGAAGTGAAGGCAATGAGGATTTTAACCAAATTTAACTGCCTACCTTTGTTGACAATTGTAACTGAATCCTCATATGTGCGCACACCAACACCCTCCTCAAAGAGATGAATGATTATGTGGTCTATTATAAGGCGTGGCTCTGATGCTATAATGTTAGATAACTTTATTTGTAGATCACTACTGAGATCTACAATTGCAGTTATGAAATTCAAAGGATTGAAGTCATCATAGAGATTAAAATAAAGATGACCAAATCGTCCATCCTCATCAAGCATCAAAGTATTCCAACTCATTAAGAGTGATGATGGTAATGTACCACTGAAATTGTTGGACGCTAAATCAACAATTTGAAGTGTCTCCCAATTGCCAATGTTATTGGAACATCCGATATGCCCATGCAATTTGTTTGACCTTAAAATCACGACTTTGAGGGGAGAGATGCTCTTCAAGAAGCATGGAAATCCGTCAGCTAGTTGATTGTTTCCAAGGTTTAGAACTTGTAGTTTTTGGCAATTAGCCAGAGATTTTGGGATGGTTCCACTTAAAAGATTCCCACTAAGATCCAAAAACCTTAGAGAACATGAAGTTGAGAATGTATCTGAAATATAACCATTGAGTTTATTTCCACCAAGGTTTAGTAGCCTGAGGTTGCTACTTCTTGTCAAACATATTGGAATGAGGCTGTTGAATCTGTTATGGGAAAGATCAAGTGCTCGAAGATCTGAAATGTTACAAAGGGATTCATGGATTATTCCATGAAAACTGTTGTTTGAAAGGGAGAGAAAGTACAAGAAAGGAATGCGACTACCAATGTCGGCGAAATTAATAGAGCTGAATTTATTGCTTGAGTAGTCCAAATAAATGGCATTTTTCAAAAAAGTAGGAGCATGCCCTTGGAGACTGTTTGAGTGAAGGTCAAGTTTGAACAAATTTGAAGTAAGGTTTTGGAAAGGTCCTTCAAAATCTGTCAAAAAGTTATAAGAAACATTCAAAATAACCATTTTGTCAAATTTCCAAATCCAGTTGGGTATTGTTCCTTCAATGTGATTGCTAGACAAGTCTAGGTAGAGAAGTGAAGATTTATTTCTCAAAAAGTCAGGGAATGATCTCAAATTGCATGAACCCAACCAAAGAGTTTTCAAACTGGGAAAGGATGACACATCGTCAATTCTTGCATCAACTGACAAGTTATTGTGTGCAAGGTCAAGTGAAGACAAATTATGCAGCCTCCCAATCATATCAAGTTGTGTAGTGCCATTGAACTTATTTTTGGATAGATAAAGCAAACGAAGTCTTTTAAGTTGAAAGACAGACATAGGAATAGGCCCTTCAAAGTTGTTGCCACTCAAATCAAGCATCTCTAATAATGACAAAGAAGTATTTGGAAATTCGTCCAACACACCATCAAATTTGTTGTAATAAAGCAAGAGATGTCGAAGAGATTGAAGTCTGAATAAAGATGAGGGGACTCTTCCATCAAAAGAGTTATCTCCTAAATCAATGCTCATGAGATTTATAAGGCCCTCAAAATGGGTAGATGGAACTGTACCCATAAAATGATTATGATTAAGGGATAAAACTACCAGAGCCCTGGACCTATTAAAAGATGGAATAGGACCAGTAAAGTTATTGTATGACAAGTCCAGATGAACAAGTTGGGTGAGATTTGACATGGAACCAGGAAGTGTCCCTCTGAACTGGCAATTTGATAGGTCTAATTTAGACAACTGTTTCAAATTGTCAATAGACTCTGGCAACGGTCCAGAAAAATTTGTATGACTAAGGTTGAAGTTGTAGAGAGAACCTTGACTTGGAAAGTTTGGTAGAGAGCCACGAAGACCTGGATTATCAGACAGATCAAGCACCTGCAATGATGGTATTTGGAAGATATTTTTTGGAAAGACTCCACTCAAACCACAACCACTGAGTTGCAAGGTGGTCAAATTAAACAAACTCCCCAAAGACTCTGGAACTGGACATGCTAAATTGTTGTGGTCCAATTGAAGTATTAAGAGAGATTGTAGTTTTCCTAATGAAGAATCAAAAGGACCAGAGAGATTACAAGATGACATTCTTAACACTTGCATGCTAGTAAGTGAAGATAAAGCATGGCTCCACACCTCTCCTTTGGTTGATATTGCAACACCATCCAAATGTAGCTCTTTGATATCTGTGAAGTTCTGTACAAACATTTCAATATTTGGTCTCTCAAGTTTTAAAGCTTGTTTTGAAGTAACTGTCCTGGAAAAATCAAGAGTTACTAACTTCGTCAGATAAGAGATTTCAATTGGAATTTGCCCCTCAAATCCAGCATTTGACAAATTCAAATGTCTCAAATTCTTTAGCTTTTTAAACTCTGGAGGAATCTCAGAATGAAAATCATTATGAGCCAAATTCAAACTCCGCAGATATTGCAACTCGAAGAGACTACTTAAATTATCAATACCTCTAGAGATGGATTCTTGGCTCAGGTCAAGAGCTATAACATGACCTCTGTTGCATGTCACTCCAATCCATTCACAGCAATCATCATTTTGGTTCCAATGAATCAGCTTTTTGGACTTGGTTGGATTGAATTCGAGATTGTTTCTCAAATTGAGCAACAAAGACTGTTGATGGGCAAGACAATGACCAGTTACCAAAATGATGTTGGTGCTCAAATTTAAGAGGCAAAAGGGTAGCAAGAAAAGCCACAAGATAATACTCATTGGATATAATTATGAGACTCAACCCCGTAACATATAACAAAGTTTAAGGTTGAAGGTGTTTTGTATTTGCCTTTTAGGACATGATCTCTCCCTTTTATAGATCCTAATGATCAATTTATATGTTGACTAAATCTAACTTGATGTGTTGGTCTCATTGGAAGTCCAAGATATATGTAAACATCACATTAATCAGATTCATGACCATAGTTAGGTTATTTCCAACAAATAAGATGTTGAAAATAAAATTAGAGGGGAGAAAACAGAGTCCCTAATCCCACCACTAACAATATAGTCTAAACTTTGAAATATTATTTGAAATTCATATCTTTCAACTATTGACCAGCAAAATCTTGAACTACCAAACATTAAACTTAGTTAGTTACCTTACTGTTTAGGATTCAGATTTTGTATTCGTCAATACCAGAACAAAAGAATTATATTTATGCATTTAGGGGTGTTTCTTTTCTCCTCATTTTTTTCGATTCCCATGTTTGATTGTTGGTTATGTAAATATATTCTCGAGTATTTAAAATTACTAACCTTAAAAATAAAAAGGATGTCATAAAATAAATGTTCTCTTATAGTTACCAAACATTAACATAATCTTACATTTGTTTATTATTTTACGAAAATAAATTAATATTTCGATACAAATTTTTTATTATTAGAACACTTAAAATAAATTTGACCCAGTAAATCGATCTCAAAAAACCTGCAAAAAAAATAAAATCATGTTAGACATTAATCTAAAATCTAAAAACTTAAGTTGAATTAACACATTTTATAAGCTAATAATTATGTTTTAAAAAATTAAAGTGATTTTTATTAAAATATATACATGTACCATAGATTATATACCAAGTCATTATTTAAAATTAAGATTAAATTTATTAATATTTATTTTATTTGAATATTTGTATATTTAAAATTCTTTTATTTATTTATTATAAAGTCAGCATTTGTGGAATGAATCCAAGTACATGTGAAATTTTGAAGTGTAGGAAGGTTTTGGAGGAAATCAGAATTTTGAAGAACTCTCGACCACATTGAAGTTGTCCATCTTTCACGTTTTGACTTTGAGTTGTGAAATTATGTACAAGAATGAATGAGTAACGACTTAATTACAACCGACACAGAATATTTGAACACAGAGATGCAGACATTTTTTAGATCAGAAGTTACGTAACCCACACTATGGGTTTAGTATTCTTATGCACAAATAACTAACTATTTTAAGTTATATATAAAATTTAAGTTTAAAATTAAATATGTAATGTTTAAACTAAATGAAGTGAACAAATCTTCTCAAAATTTAAACTTTTTATTTTATTTTAATATTAGTTGGATTTGGACTAATTTTTTTAACACTTTAAATATAACAATCTCGTTATTTAAAATTTAATATAATGAGATTTTTGCCTACCGAGAGATTTTTTAATTTTTCTTGAATCGTTTTGACCTTTTCATTGGTTTATTGTATTAGTTCTGGTCCAATCAGCACACTCTCACCATCCTTAAATCAACATGGAGGTGTCCTGCACTTTCTTACCACTTCTCTAAAGAAGAGCCTAGAGAGATATTGTTTGCATCATCTATTTCGTGGCATGGAATAAAATGTGTCATCTTACTAAACCTATCCACCACCACAAAAATAGAATAAAAACCTCTTGTTGTCCTAAGAAGTCTTAAAATAAAATTCATGCTAATGTCTTCCCACGGAGCACTTGCAAAAGGTAGAGGAGTATAGAGTCCATGAGGCATTGCTTAAGATTTGGCTTTTAAACAAGAAATGCATCTATAACAATGTCTCTCAACATCTTTTTTCATGTGTGGCCAAAAGAATTTTACTTTTAAAAGCTCTAGAGTTTTATCAACTCCAAAATGGCCCACGAGACCCCCTTCATGAGTTTCTTTTACAAGAAGTTTTCTATGTGTTCCTTGGGGTATGCATAGTTTTCCTTCTTTAAAAAGATACCCTTCAGACACATAAAAATCTCCTTGTGCTCTATGTTCACATTAAACAAAAGTGGATGCAAAATCTCGATCTTTTTTGTACAGTTCAGGTATGTTTTCAAATCCAAGAATATAGGCACCAAGATTTGAAAAGAGGGCGTGTCTCCTAGAGAGAGCATCAACCACAATATTAGTACTTCCCTTCTTGTATTTGATAACGTAAGGGAATTGTTCAAGAAATTCCATCCATTTTGCATGACGTTTATTCAACTTATGCTGACCCTTCAGATATTTTAAAGACTCATGATCACTATGAATTACAAATTGTTTTGAAACCAGATAGTGCTCCCAAGTCTTCAGGGCCCTCACAAGTGCATAAAGCTCCTTATCATAGGTAGGGTAGTTGAGGGTGGCACCATGAAGTTTTTCACTGAAATAAGCAATTGAGTGGCCACCTTGCAACAACACTACACCTATGCGTACTCCTGAGGATCACATTCTAGCTCAAAAGTTTTTGCAAAGTTTGGTAGAGCTAAAACGGGTGCATTAGTGAGTTGAGCTTTACGCCTCTTGAAGGCTTGATCTTGCTTTTCAGTCCAACAAAATGGAGTGTCCTTCTTCACTAAATCATTGAGTGGTGAAGCTAGACTCGAGAAGTTATGCACAAATCTTCTATAAAAACTTGTTAACCCATGAAAACTCCTAACATCTCCTACATTTTGTGGAGTTGGCCATTCTTGGATGGTTTTGATTTTCTCAGGGTCAACATGTACCCCATTTTTGTTAACTACAAAACCTAAAAACACTACACTATCAACACAAAAGGTACACTTATCAGCATTAGCAAACAAACTATTAGTTTTAAGCACTAAAAGAACTTCCCTAAGGTGACTTAGGTGGTCATCTAGGCTTTGAATATACACTAATATATCATCAAAATAAACTACTACATATTTACTTATACAATCTCACAAGACATGATTCATAAGCCTTATAAAAGTGTTGGGTGCCTTAGTAAGGGCAAAAGCCATCACTAACCATTCATATAATCCAAATTTGGTCTTAAAAGCGGTTTTCCACTTATTGCCTTCTTTAATTCGAATTTGGTGATATCCACTTTAAAGATCAATCTTGGAAAATATAATGGACCCATGCAATTCATCAAGCATATCATATAGTCTTGGGATTGGATGCCTGTACTTGATGGTGATATTATTGATGGCTCTACAGTCACAACACATTCTCCACTTGCCATCTTTTTTTGGCACCAACAAGACAGGTACAACACAAGGACTTAAACTCTTTTGAACCCAGCCCTTCTCCAACAAATCTAGTGCTTGTGATTCTATCTCCTTAGTTTCTTCAGGGTTAGTTCTATAAGCTGGTCTATTGGGTAGACTAGCTCCTGGAACTAAATCTATTTGATGTTCTATACCTCTAAAAGGTGGAAGTCCAATATGGCCTTCCTTAGAGAATATATCATCAAATTCTTTTAAAAGTTCTTTTACTTGAGGAGGTAGAACACAAGTCTTAGTTAGTGTCGCAGTGCATGTAAGTGCTCATTTACAAATCAAGAGGCCTGAAGGTTGTTCAGTAAGAAGTTTGTTTTAAAATTTTTCTTCTTCATGAATGACCTTGTGGGAAGGAACACTCTTCTCCCACGCCTCTTTTTCCCTAAGGGCTTTTTCTTGGTTTTCTATTTTTTTTTCTTCCTCTTTTTTTTTCTCATTTGCACTTGGTCTTTTACCACTTGTGAAGGTGACAAGGGATAAAGTACAAACTTCTTTTCTTTGTGAGTGAAAGTAATCTCATCGGTAAGACCATTGTGCATAGTTTTCTTATCAAATTGCCAAGGTCTACCCAACAAAATATGACAAGCTTCCATGGGAACTACATCACATAAAACTTTATCTTTATAGTTTCCCACAGAGAACTC